>Ga0209502_10000086_pt1 | contig 98646 bp, 109 predicted proteins | sample ArcticOcean_MG_C_10_FD_187442 | JGI IMG/M metagenome (GOLD analysis project Ga0209502, IMG submission 187442) | Marine microbial communities from western Arctic Ocean - ArcticOcean_MG_CB11_90 (SPAdes) (version 2) | ecosystem: Environmental > Aquatic > Marine > Oceanic | place: Arctic Ocean... | reverse complement strand
ATTTTTGTTAGGTATTGATTTAATTGTTCTTTTATTTTTGCATCAAGTGCCATTTGCTATAAATCCATAATTATTAAGAATTGGGCCAGGACTCTGGCCCAACATCATTAGGTTGTAATTAAATACAATCTGTTTGAGTTTCCAACCATCTTTTCTGACATTTTTTATCTAAGCCACAAACTTCATCTATTGTTTTGTCTTGATTTTCCATTCTATAGTTCCCTATTAATTATTTAAATTTTCCCCACTAAATCTAATGATGGGGTTAATGCTTCCTCTCCTGGCTTCCAAGAGGCAGGGCATGCTTGATTTGGATTTGCTGCAACATGCTGAGCTGCTTGAATTTTTCTAACGAGATCTGCTGCGGACCGACCAATACCTAAATCATTTACTTCTGCAGTTTTTATAATACCTTCGGGATTAACGATAAATGAGCCCCTCAGAGCTAATCCTGCTTCCTCAATCATTACATCAAAGTTCCGAGTCATAGTTCCTGTTGGGTCCCCAATCATTGGAAACTTTATTTTTTTAATCGTATCGGAGGCATCATGCCATGCTTTGTGAGTGAAGTGAGTGTCAGTTGAAACCGTATAAACTTCTACGCCCATTTTTTGAAGCTCATCATAATGATCTGCAATATCTCCTAGTTCTGTTGGACATACAAATGTAAAATCAGCAGGATAAAAAACAACAGCTGACCACTTACCTTTTAGGTCAGCTTCAGTTACCTCAACTTCTTTACCGTTATGGAAGGCAGTTGCCGAAAATGGCTTAACTTCTGTATTTATTAGTGATGACATTAGTATTTCCTTATCTAATTTAAGATTGATAAGTATATGGAGGAAGTTTCAATATGTATAATTAATTATAGATATTAATCTAATATATTTTACTTATTACAATCCCTGTCTAAATAATTTCCATTCCCTTTTGAGCTCTTTTAATCTTGATTCTACTCGCGACTTTTCATAAAAATTACCATCTTTTGAACTCGCAGCTAAGTCTAAAAGTGTAATTGCCTCTTTTATATTGTACCGATAATAAAATGCCTCAGCCAGATTCTCGTGCTGCAACAAAACCTTACCCTCTCGAGCTTGTGCTTTAGCCATTAATTCATAAAGGTTTGGATCTTCAGGGTAAATTAATAAATAATCTTGCAATAAATCAATTGCTATATTTGTCTTCGACGATCTAATATAGTGTTCGGCTAAGCCGTATACAAAAGCCCGATGGTTTGGATACATATTTAACCCTTTTTTATAAAGTTGGGTAGCTTCTTTTTGTTTTCCCTCCTGAATTAAAATTATTGCTTCTAAATTAAGTACCATTGGATTGGGTTTATTTTTTTTCATTATCGCTTCCAATTCACTTCTCGCTTTAAAAATCATATTATTTCGTAAATATGCATAAGCCAATGCAAATCTTTCTCCAGCCTCATTAAAATATGATTTATTTTTGATGTTTATCTCGAGAATATTTATTATGGTATTTTTTTCTTCAAGGAATGCTTTTATCTTTCCCTTAACATAATAAAAATTGTCAGAACTTAATCTTTGTTTATATGGGTATTCACTCAAACGATCTTGAATGTCACTAATACGATCACTCGTAACTGGATGAGTCCTTAAAAAAGCAGGGGCAGCGCCTCCACCAAACTGATTACCTTTTTGCATAGTTTTAAAAAAATCGATTGATGCCCTCACATCATATCCTGCATGATCAAGAATTTTAATGCCCTCTCTATCAGCCTCTTTTTCGTGCTCTCTTGTAAAATCAAGAGTATTTTGAACTGCAGATGCTTGAGCTATTGTCTTAGCTGCATGAGCAAGCTGAGGATTTGAGCGAGATACCAATAATGCAAATGCTATCGCGAGAGTAGATTTCAAACTATCTTGCTGTTGTTTGGCGATAATTCGAGGTAAATGTTTTTGGGTAAGATGAGCAATCTCATGTCCTAATACACTTGCCAATTCAGACTCAGAATTGGTTGCCAAAAATAACCCCGTATGGACTCCAATTACGCCCCCCAACATAGCAAATGCATTAATAGTTGAATCATTTAAAATAAAGAATTCTATGTTTCGATTGGCAACCGAAGTTCCAGCCATTAAACGCCTACCTATCCCCGAGAGATAATCTTCAATTTCAACATCCCGAACTACTAAAGGGCTTTGATTTACTTGATAAAGAATTTGTTTAGAAATTTTATCTTCCTCTACAGCGCTAACAATTGTATCGGTATAGCTCCCTAAATCAGGTAATTCATTTGCCATCAAATTATGGCTTAAAAAATAAATCAATAAGAAAAGCTTTTTCATTGTTTTAATTATCGTTAATATGGTAATAATATTCATTATAAAGCGATAAAGCGATGCTCACACATATTGATGAAAATGGAAATGCTAAAATGGTTAACATTTCTAAAAAAGCTATAACGCAAAGATTAGCTGTTGCCTCTGGTAGTATCACCATGCAAGAAGAGACCCTTAGTCTCGTAAAATTTCAAAGCCATAAAAAAGGTGATGTTTTGACAGTTGCCAAAATTGCTGCGATCCAAGCAGCTAAAAATACTTCTACCCTAATTCCAATGTGTCATCCAATTGCATTAACATCCATTGAAATAGAATTTAAGATTCATGAAAAAAATTTATTAATTGAATGTATCGCAACTACACAATGTTCCGGGCAGACTGGGGTTGAAATGGAAGCTTTAACAGCGGTATCAGTTGGCTTGTTAACCATTTTTGATATGTGTAAAGCAGCAGATAAGGGGATGATACTTACTAATGTTAGCCTTCTTAAAAAATCAGGAGGTGATTCAGGATTATGGGAAAAGTAAATTAATTAAAAAAGCTACCTGTTAAGCAGCTCAATAAGAATAAAATAAACTAATTTTATTACAGTTTGTACTCAAAACGATCAACTATTTCGCTAAAAACAACCCTTGGCTTTATGTTGTATATATTATTTTCTTTATCCTGGAAGTAGTAAGCTAGAATTCCCCATGGTTTATATCTATTTGGTTCTCCGGGCCCAAATATAGTGAATGTTTTTGTTTTAACAGCGCTGGCTAAATGCCCTAAGCCAGAATCATTACCAATAAATAAATCTGCATTCTTAAGTACAGCAGCAGTTGTTAGTAAATCGACCTTACCAGCCAGATTCGTAAAACTACCCTGATATTCTTTTTTAAAATCAGATGTAAGCTGATCATCTTTTTTATCACCAATAAGCACGACTGAATTAAAGTACTTTTTTAATAAATTTGCTAGTTGTGCGTAGAATTTGGCAGGCCAAATTTTATGGCTAGAGTTAGCCCCAAGACCGATCACTAATAACGTACCACTTTTCTTTGGAAGAATTTGTTTAGCCCTAATTTCTTCTTTATTACCTAGCCAAATAATAGGATCAGGTAGCCTACTTAAACCCTCTTTAAGCGAAAGGAAATGCTTTTCAATACTATGAATATTTTTATCTTTTATTTTATAAAGCCTTCTATCCGCTTTAATGAAATATAATAAGCCATCAGATCTAAGGTCTACCGCCAAATCATAATTAAGACTTCTAACCTTCTTAATTAGATTAAATGTACCTCTTAACCCCTCAGATTTATTTTTTTGGTAAAATATATTAACTAATGGACAGTTTTTATATAAAATTTCTGACCTAGCGTCTCCAATAATATCAATCGTAGCATTTCTATACTTTTGTCCTAACCTTATAAGAGTTGGGGTTGTTAGAATGACATCGCCAATATTAGATAACGTTATAAATAAAATTTTTTTTATCTGGTCTGGATTTTTCATTTATTTTTAATCTTTTTAAATCGGTCATAACTCCAAAAATACTGTGTGGGATTTTTTCTAATAAATAATTCAAGCTCTTTATTAAGATCTAATGGAGTCAAAATGTTCTCCCTCTTAATTAATTTAAGATGAATATCAAATCCTCTTCCATCTTTAAGCCTCTCTGCATAAGCCATAATAATCGAAGCTTTAGTTCTTTTGATTAACTTGTTTGTTAAAATCATAGTGTATGCTGGCCTTCCAAAAAAATCTGTCATTTCTCCCTGACCCTTATCAGCCACTTGATCTGGAAGTATTCCAACTGCCTCAGATCTTTTTAAGGCTCTCAGAATTTTTCTTAGCCCCATATTATCTGTGGATGCTAAGTTAACGAACCCTTTTTTTCTACCCTTAATCATAAGATCGCTCATCCATTTCTTCCTGGCTTTCCTATGCATAATAGTTAGAGAATTAGTCGCACCATAAAAAATTGACGCTATTTCAAAGCAACCTAAATGTGGAGTTAAGAATATTATCCCTTTTTCAATCTTTTCAGCCTGATCAATAAATTCTTTACCGTGAACCTCATTAATCAGACTTAAAGTTTTTTCTTGAGTGGAAGCCCATATATACAGACTTTCCAAAATACTTTTTCCGAGTTCCTGGGTATTCTCTTTTATTGCCTGAGGAATATTATCTTTGTGAAAAATTCCGGAATTCTCAATATTTTCTCTTAAAATCCTATAACTTTTCTTACTCAAAAAGAAATATAGCATGCCAAAATATTTTCCAAGAATATGAACAGTTCTCAAACTGAACATAGATAAAAAAAAGGTTAAGCTATGCAGTAATTTTCTTTGTATCAAAATATTCAGTTCATTTTATTAAGTAATAGTTTATTATATGCCAACAACTTCATAGTTTGTGCTTCATATTTATGCATGCCTTAAAAAATTTTGAAAAATATATTCCGTATCTCCTTCCATTTCTTCTAATTTTTTTTAGAGGGCTAGCTGATCTAACTGTTTTACTTATAGGAATGATTTTTATATATAAGTCCTATAAGGATTCAAATTGGTTGTGGGTTAACGAAAAGTGGTTTAAATTTTCTTTAATTTTTATCTTATATTTATCGGTAATAAATTCATCATTAAGCATAAATCCTCAAGATTCAATTTTCTATGCCGTAACTTTTTTGCGATGGCCAATTTTTGCGATCGCGCTATATTTCTGGATATTTAAATCTGATGATGCTATCAATAAGTTTTTGGTGTCTCTTACTTTAGTAATGTGTTTTATAATTCTTGATGTTTGGTATCAGTTTATTACAGGTGCAGATGTATTCGGCTATGAAAAATATAGCCCAAAACGACTAACTGGTCCCTTAAGAAATAATCCCGTAGTAGGCATTTTCATAACAAAATATTTATACGTTTTACTAACCTCATTAATAATTTTTAAAATATTTAATAAAAAAAACCTAAGGTTAATATCTTTTGTTAGCCTTATTTTCATTGGATTTATAAGTGTCCTAATAACTGGAGAAAGAATGAGTTTTATTCTGTTCGCCTCATCTATTTTTATAGTTATGGCAGGGCTAGGTAAGCATAAGACTGAAAAATTATTTATATTATTAATTACTATATTTTTGTTGCTGGTTGGCTTAGAAATAATGCAATATACTTATCCCCTTGTTTTTGAAAGAGCAATTACTAGTGTAGCCCACAAGTTACAAAATTTTGCAAGTTCAGATTATGGTATGGTCTTTAGGACAGCTTATTATGTATGGTTACAAAATCCATTATTTGGAGGTGGCCTTCATCAATTTAAAGAATTACCAGGTTTATATGGAATAAATATCTGGCATGATGCGAAAATTTTTCACCCACACAACCATCCTTTATCATTACTTTCTGAAACTGGAATAGTCGGCTTAGTTTTATTTTACACAGTAATCTTTCAAATATTTAAGCAAGCATTAATCCCCGTCATAAACAAAAAAAATTGGTTTAAGCTGGCTTTATTATTTAATTTATTATATATGTGCTTTTTCCCATTTATGACACATTTCAGCTTTCAGCATAACTGGATGAATGCTACTAACTGGCTTATTGTCGGCTTTGTATTAGCATTAGCTAAAAAATATGAATAAAGTAAAAAAAAATAATGGATATAAAATTTTCCATGACCAAAAAAATAATTATGGACAAAAAGAATTTCAATCTATAGATTTAAAGAATAAAGCAATTAAAAGAATTTTAATTATTAAGTGGGGTGGTATGGGAGATGTCATTATATCTACCGCTATAATAGAAGACATTTTAAAATCTTTTCCTAATGCTAAGGTTGATATAAATACTTTACCTCAATGGCAGATTCTTTTTAAACATCACTTAGGAATTAATAATGTTTGGGGTTTTAATAATAAAAAAGGTCTTAATACTTTTATTCATTTATTTAAATGGATAAAAATTGTTACCACAGGAAATTATGATTTAATTGTAGATTTACAGACAAGTGATAGGTCTAGAATATATCTTTCAATTCTTAAATTATTAAGTAACAAGACAAAATATGTAATTGGAAATCATGCTGTAAAACCATATTCTATTATCCCTAAATCTCGGATAAAAATTAGTAATCCTTTTCAGATGATGCAACGAACAATTAATAGTATTGGTATAAAGTCCAACACGCTTTCGCCTAAAATTTATACATCAAAAAATGACTCAATAGCATCCAAAATGATTCTTAAAGAAAATTACTTAAAGAAAAATAATTTTGTTGTTCTTATTTGTGGGAGCAATATAAGAGGAAAAAGTAAACGATGGGGCGTAAAAAAATTTAGTGACTTAGCAGTATTAATTAAAAAAAAATTAAAATATAAGATAGTTCTTATAGGTGGACCAGATGATATGGATGAGTGTTTATCTGTTTCAGATAATGATAATACAATAATTAATCTATGCAATAAAACTAATCTTATTCAGCTAATTGAAATATTTTCTAATTCTAAATTTATAATAAGTAACGATACTGGAACCGCTCATTTAGCATCTTCGACTAAAACGCCTATTATAGTTATTATAGGCCCAACAGATCCAATAAATGTTAAGCCTGTAGGTAAAAAATGTTTAGCAATCCAGGCAAATATAAAAGATAGAGATACATGCTATACAAAGACTTGCTCTCATAGGTCCTGTATGGATGGAATAACCCCAGCTAATGTGCTAAATAATATAATTAAAATATTATGAATAAAAAAACTATTCTATGGTGGGGTAGATTTGATCCTAACTATTCTAGAAATTCAATTATAAGACAGCACCTAAGAGATCTTAACTATAGAATAATTGACTTTAGGCCTTTAGTGAGCAGATTTAGTTTTATCGAAGCAATATTAAGAGGGATTGAAAAACCTGAGCTAATTTGGGTTCCATGTTTTCGTCATAGGGACATCATAAGTGCTAGAAAATGGTCCAAAAAACTAAATATTAAACTTCTTTTTGACCCTCTTATAAGCTCGTGGGATAAAGAGGTACATGAAAAAAATAAGGTTTACACCCAGAAATTCTCTAATAAATTAAAAGGCAATGAATCAGCATTACTTAAGGAGGCAGATATTGTTATTTCAGATACATCCCCTCATGCAGATTTATTCAGAAGAGAATTAGGATTAAGCAAATTAAAAAATCCGATAGTTTATGTTGGGGCAGAGGAAAAAATATTTAAACCATTATCAATAAAAGTAAATAAAGATAAAAAATTTGAAGTTTTGTTTTTTGGTAGTTTTATTTCATTACATGGTACGGAAATAATTGTCCAGGCAGCTAAATTAATGTCAGATCAACTTGATGTAAAATGGACCTTATTAGGCAATGGGCCAAATTTAAAAGAATGTAAGGAATTGGCAAATGGGCTCCCTAATATTTTCTTTGAAGATATTATCTCCTACTCAAAATTACCAGAAAGAATTAATCAAGCAGCTCTACTTCTTGGAATATTTGGTGATTCAATTAAAGCAGGAAATGTAATACCGAATAAAGTTTTTCAGTCTTTGGCTTGTGGAAAGACAGTTATCACAAGAAGCAGTGATGCATACCCAAAAAACTTATTTAATCTAGACAAAGGCATCATATTTAATAAATCAAACTCACCTGAGGAATTATGTAAAATAGTTACTAAAATGTTTGAAAATCAGGCTTTGTTGTATGAAAGTAACAGACATTCAAGAAAAATTTACTCTGAATATTTTTCAGCAAGAATTATAAAAAAACAGTTAGAGAGTGCACTAAAATTAGCTTTTTGAATGAGCTAAATTGATATAGACATTCATAGTTTTCTTCAACATATCCTTCAATTGAAATAGATTTGTCTCTTTGATTGTTGGATTTTCTTTAAGGATTATTCTTGTTTTTTTATAGAGCTCTGACATATTTTTTGGGCTAACCAAACCTTCTGGAAAAAGTACTTTTAATTGTTCTCCCACTCCACCATGATCGTATCCAATTACTGGAGTTTTTAGCTTAATTGATTCAATTACTGTTCTTCCGAATGACTCAGGTTCAGAAGATAAGGAATATACAATGTTAGATACCGCAATAATATTTTTTACATCGGATCTAAATCCAGTAAAAGTAACGAATTCTTGAATTTCACTATCTATAATTTTTTTTTCTAACTCAGCTTGGTATCTATCTTTTTTATTCTTAGGATCCCCAATAATTAGTCCGTGCACATTAAACTTATCTTTTTTTAAACGAAGTAATAACTCCAAAAAATCTTCGTGTCCTTTTCTTCTAGTAATTCTGGAGGGTATACTTAGGATAAGTTTATTATCTAATGCTGGAAATTCTTTTTTCCAGGTCTTTAGCCAACTTTTTGTTAATAAAAAATCTCTATTAAACTCCTTAGGGTCGATACCTCTATAATTTAAAATTACCTTAGATTGGTCGATATTATAATTTTTATTTATAAATTTCCTGATTGAATCTGATACAACGATAACTCGATCACCCTTTGTCATTATTGAGCTATATAGACTTACCGAATTAAAGCCATGCACTGTTGTTATAAAATGAGGTCTTATTTTTTTATTTATAAATTTTAATGCAATGAATACTATCCATGCAGGCAATCGTGATCTCGCATGAATAATATCAATATTTTTATTCTTAATAAGTGCTACCAACCTAATAATATAAAAAAATGTGAGAATTGATTTTTTACCAATAGCCCATTTAATATGAGTGCTACCATCACTTATAAGTTGATTTACCAATCTACCACCGTTAGATATCACAATAGAATTATGTCCATTCATAGCAAGATGTTTAGCAACCTCTAACGTACCTTTCTCAACTCCTCCAGAAATTAATGAAGGTAAAACTTGAACTACAACCATTTTTTTGAAATTATTATTATTTTTCTTCATATTTTTTGAGAATAAATGCAGCACAATCTTCAGCTTCATTTAAATTTTTACGGTTAATTGTTAGTTTCTTATAGTTTCTTTCATCGTCCCAATTACACCTTTTTTCTCCAAAAAGTTGCCTTGTTGCTTGATCTAACCTGTTATCTGGATATGCATCAAGATAGAGAAGCCCTACCTGTGCTCCGAAGGATAATGATTCATACATCATAGAAAATGAATCATTAGTAACCCAAATGTATCGAGCCTCAGACATTCTCTCGTTGATCCATTCTGGATCACTTCGAGTATAGTGCAGCTCTGAAGAGCTTGTATAAATATCTAAATTTCGGGCAGTTGTAACATCCTTATCTCCTAAGGCCTCCTCAGGTTTTTTAGCTCTTAATTTTCCATACCTTAAATACTTCACAAAACTTTTTGGAGTTCTTCTCGATGTAACTAACATAAATTTATCTTTAGAATTTTGTTCTATTAAATCAATAATTTGCGAAATTATCCTTGCATTATTCCAATGATAATTCTTTGAAGGGCCACCTATTAAGATCATGCTTTTCCCTGTTTTATTCTTTTTTCTTTCTTTAATATCTACAAGAGGTCCTTGCGTATAAAATATTTCTGGCTCCCTATTGAAAAGACAATCTGGATATACTTTTTGACCGCACGCTTTATCATGTTCTGGGAGAATACATAAGTCAAACCAATCAGTAGGTAAGCTTGGTTTCATTATTAATATTGACATTCCTCCATAATATTTTTTTGCGTATAAAACATATAAATGAGTTTGGTGTCCTACACCAATAATTAAACTAGGCTTATCTAACTTTTTTAAAGTTTTTAATTTTCCAGAAAAAAAAGCTCCAAAAAAACTGTTTTTAGTAGGTAAATCAATATCAAATACTTCACAATTAATTTTTTTTGATAATGCGTTGATCGCAGCAGTAGATTGTTTTTCATGACCAGCTTTACCATCAATGAAGCGCCAAATTGTAATAGATTTCTTCATGTGATTGTTTCTGATATTACTTTATATAATTCTTCTGCAGATTTTGGAGCCATGGTTAGTCCATATCGATAATGTCCGGAATTAATGAAAATATTTTCATAATTTTCAGCTTTTTTTATAACTGGGATATTTCCTTTAGTCCCTGGTCTAATTCCAGCCCAATGATTTTCAGGAATTACCCCTTTTAATTCTGGTATCAATATTGAAGTTTTTTTCATAAGTTGATTTAAAGCAGTTACATCGGTATTTTTATCAAAACCTACATGCTCTACAGTACTTCCAGCTAATATTACTCCGTCTTTTCTTTGTAATACATAAAAATCATCAGAATATAAAACGTGTTTTATATTAACTTTTATTTTTTTATACTGAATCATCTGTCCTCTTACAGGATAAATAATATCTTCATGATCAATAACTAGATTTGAGGTCCATGCCCCAGAAGTAATAACAAATATATCAGCCTTAATTTGTTCATTTTCTACTGTAGGCCAACTTTTAATATTATGAGATTCTTTTTTTAATTTAATTAAATTAGTGTTTTCCCTTATATTAATTCCAATTTCTTGCATGAATAATTTAATTGCTTTCATGAGTCTTGGGGGACGAATTTGAGTAACTCTTGGGAATAAATATGAAGGTTGATCTAGAAATGTACACTCATTAATATTTAAATTATTATTTTTTACCCAATTTAAAATATTTTCACTGCCTCGAGGGTTAATACATACTAAACCAGATTCAATGAATTCTGAATCAATACCAGTAATCTTAAATAATTTTGATGAAAATTGCTCATAAAAATTTGCTGCTGAGGTACAAAGTTCAAACACTCTTGATCCATAATCCCACGGCATTAGAGGAAATAAAATACCTGCGCCTGCCCAGCTTGATTCTTTTCCAATTTCATTTTTATCAATTATAGTCACGTCATAACCTGACTCTTTAAGCTTAATTGCCGTAAGACATCCAACGATACCAGCACCTATAACTGCAACTTTTAAAGGCACTAGTTATTTTCCATTTATTACATATTTTTCAAAAATATTTAAGTCTGCTTGCAAGCCTAGAATAACAATTATATCGCCTGATGATAATACTATATCCTCATGTGGCTCAATATTTTCCAGCATATTGGGCCTTCTTAAATGCTGAATTTCAATATTAAATTCTTTTAATGGAATACTTTTAATAGATTTATTTATCACAAAGAAAAATTTATTTATCTCAATTGAATGAAGCTGAAAGCGTTCTTGTAAATTATTTTCTTGATCTAGGTCGGTTTCACCAGCAAAGAAACCTCGAAACATTTTATATCTCTCACTTCTAAAGACTCTTATTTTCTTTATAACATTACTCAATGGAATGCCTAGTATCACTAATGCGTGCGATGCTAGCATTAAACTACCTTCTTGGACTTCTGGAACAACGTCAGTAGCTCCAGCTTTTTTGAGCCCCTCGACTGAGGATTCATCTTTTGTTCTTACAACAACTGGTAATTCTGGATATGCTTCCCTAATCACATTCAATACTTTTTCAGTAGATCTGTCATCTGCATATGCAATTACAACGGCTTTAGCCCTTTCAATGCCTGCAGCTTTCAAAACAATTCTTCGGCTTGCATCTCCATACATTACGTTCTCTCCAGCATTAGAAGCATCATTTACTCGATTTAAATCGATATCTATTGCAATATATTTAATATTTTCTTCTTTTAAGAATCTACCTAAGTATTGCCCACTTCTTCCATATCCACATAAAATAACGTGATCAGAGAAATCATGGCCTAAACCTTCTAACTGCTTCATAAGAGTTTCAGTATTTTTTGAATATCCCTTGGCGATATATCTAGCTATTTTTCCATTAAATGGAATCAGTATTGGAGCAAATAACATAGATAATAGACATACCGATAATATAATTTGTAGAATATCTCCAGAAATAATTCCACTCTCTTGTCCAAGCGCTAGTATCACAAAGCTGAATTCTCCGGCCTGAGATAGAATAACACCAGTTCTAATGCCAACTCCCAATTCATAATTAAATAAAGTGGTAAGTAAAGTTATTAGAACTATCTTAAAAAGAGTGAGGCAAAAAAATAAGATTATTATTAATAAAAAGTTATTGCTTAAAATATCAAGATTCAACATCATCCCAACACTAATAAAGAATAATCCTAATAAAATATTTCTAAATGAAGTTATATCTGATTCAACCTGGTGTCTATATCGAGTTTCAGAAATTAACATCCCAGCCAAAAAAGCGCCTAATGCATACGAAAGTCCGGCTAACTTAGTTATATAGGCAAAAATAAGAGTAATCATTAATACATTCAAAACAAATAGCTCTCTAGATTTGCTTTTTGCAACAATCCCAAACCAAAAATTCATTACAGGTTGCCCTGCTTTAAAAACAATAAATAATAATAATAAAATTTTTATTGCAGAAAAGGAAATAATCTCAACTAAGTTGGCGCCCTGTACATTAAAAACAGGTATCAAAATTAAAATAAAAATTACTGCAATATCTTGAAATAATAAAATACCAATTGATAGTCTTCCATGACGACTATTTAAATCAATACGTTCCATCAAAATTTTTGAAACAATTGCCGTTGATGACATAGTAAGAGCTGATCCAATAATAAATGCTGCTGGAAGATTTAAACCAAAGAAAACACCAAAAAGAATAACAGTAGAAATTGTTATAAGAACTTGAGAGCTCCCCAGACCAAAAAGAATATTCCGCATCGAATTTAATTTGGGTAAGCTAAATTCAAGGCCTATTGTAAACATTAAAAAAACAATACCGAACTCAACAAAATGTCTGCTTGATTCAGAGTCTGGCAAAATACCAAATGCATGAGGACCCAACACTAAACCAACAACAAAATAAGCGATCATAGGCGGTAATCTTAAGTAGCTAAATACAGCTACCAATAAGACAGAGCTTACTAATAACAAAATAATTAATTGAATTGATTCAAACATAATTTTTAAATGACTTTCATAAATACTTTATTCTACTATCAAACCCTTTTATACTTATGAATAACTATAAAAAATGATTAATAATTAAACTATGGAAAATAACCCAAAAGATATAATCAAAATTGCAAAGGAAGTTCTTGAAATTGAAGCTCAGGAGATCCTTCATGCAAGTAAAAATATATCAACTAGCTTTGTTAATGCTGTCAATCTAATCATTAATTGTTCAGGACGAATTGTATTAAGTGGAATGGGGAAATCGGGGCATATTGCAAGAAAAATTGCCTCAACACTTGCCAGTACTGGTACACCAGCTTTTTTCATGCATCCAGGAGAAGCAAGTCATGGTGATCTTGGGATGATCACAAAAGACGATATAGTCATTGTTTTCTCAAACTCAGGACAAAGTTCAGAAATTAGTTCAATTATTCCAAATATTAAGAGAATTGGAGCAAAAATTATTTCTATTTGCAGTAATCCAAACTCGGACTTAGCCATACAAAGTGATATTCATATCTCCTCTGACGTCAAACAAGAGGCCTGCCCTTTAGGTTTAGCCCCAACCGCTAGCTCAACAGTATCACTGGCACTTGGGGATGCACTAGCAATTTGCACACTAAGCTTAAGAGGCTTTACGGCAGATGATTTTGCAGAGTCTCATCCGGGAGGGTCTTTAGGTAAAAATCTTTTAATTAAGATTAAAGATATTATGAGAATAAATAATTCAATTCCGAAGGTTACGCCCCAGTCATCACTTAAGGATGCCATCATAATTATAACGGAAAAAAAAGTGGGGTTCACGGCAGTCATTGATGAAAAAAATAAGCCAATAGGCATTCTTACTGATGGTGATTTAAGGCGTGCATTAATAGAAAATAAAACTATAACTAGCAGTGTCTCAGATTGTATGACAAAAAATCCTATTGTCTTAAAATCAACTCAATTAGCAATTGATGCCGTTAATATAATGGAAAAATCAAAGGTTAATAGTTTTTTAGTTGTTAGTGAGGAGGCTGAATTAATTGGTATTATTAATCTCCACGATTTACTAAAAGCAAAAGTAATCTAATCTAGATATGGAAAATAAACTATCTTCCATTTTAGTTATTCTTCTTATAACTTTAATTGCATTAACCTCATATTGGTTAAAATTAGAAGTTATTAAAGAGCTTTACTCAGAAAAATCTCTTTTAGCGAGTGGGCCTGATTTTTATTTAGATGAATTTTCAGCTCAACAAACAACAGAAAATGGTGATATTAAATTTATTTTGGCTGGAAAGAAAATGACTAACTACGACTATCTTAATAAGACTTACCTTATAAACCCAAAATTTACTAAGTACGAAAATGGTAACCCTTTCTCATGGATAACTGGAGGTAATGGAGAAATTACAAACCTGGGTGATGAAATTATTGTAAGAAAAAATGTAGTCCTTATGCGACTAGCTACATCCAAAAAAAAAGCTATGAAACTTTTTACAGATTCACTTAACATTCTCCCAAACGATGACATAATATTTACAAGGTCGCCAGTAAAAATTATTCAAGAACCTAATATTGAAATAAATGGGGTTGGTATGAAGTACGATAAAAAAGAAAACACTTTTAAACTTTTAAGCAATGTAAGAGTGCATTATGAAAAAATTATTAAATAAAAATTATGATTTAAATAATGAATTATAAAAAAAAATTCTTATTGCTATATATATTATGTTTATCTCCAATTGTTATAGCAGAGCAGGCAGATAAAGACATGCCAATTGAGATTGAATCAGACACTGTTACAGTTGATGACAATCGAAATATTAGTATATATAAAGGTGACGTTATTTTGACACAAGGAACAATGATAATTAGAGCAGATGAATTAACCGTAAGAGAGGACAAACAAGGGTTTCAGCATAGTATTTCTACAGGGAGTCCAACATCTTTCAAACAAAAACGAGATGGGGTAGATTCATATGTTGAAGGTAAGGCTTCTCGCATAGAATATGACGGGCATATGGACAAAGTTCACCTTTACGACAAGGCTTCAGTAAAAAGAGGTAAGGATATTGTCTTTGGAGATTACATTATTTATGATGCTAATGCTGAAATTGCTCAAGCAATGTCAGGAAGTACAAAAGATAATTCTGGAAAAAATTCAAAAAAAACCCGAACAAGAGTAATTATTGCTCCAAAGGGAACGAAATAGCCATGCCTGAATTAATTATTCAAAATTTAAGGAAAAGCTACAAAAATAAAGTAGTTGTTAAAGATATTTCTCTTAGTGTAAAAAGTGGAGAAGTTGTAGGGTTGCTTGGTCCAAACGGAGCAGGAAAAACAACATCTTTTTACATGATTGTAGGATTAGTAGCAGCAGATAGGGGCACTATAAGAATTGATCAAAATGAATTAACTAATATGCCTATTCATAATCGCTCTAAAATTGGTATCTCATACCTCCCACAAGAGCCATCTATCTTTAGAAAAATGACAGTTAGAGAAAATATCCTGGCAGTACTGGAGCTTAGAAAACATCCTCGAAAGAAAATATACGAAAGATTACAAGATCTATTGAAAGATTTAAGTATTGAGCATATAAAAGATAGTCCAGCAATTAGCCTTTCAGGAGGCGAAAGGAGAAGGGTTGAAATAGCTAGGTGCCTGGCAACTGATCCTAAATTCATTCTTCTTGATGAGCCATTCGCAGGTATTGATCCAATTGCAGTCATAGATATTCAAAAGATTATTACTCAACTTACCTTATTAGGTATTGGAATCCTAATTACTGATCATAATGTTAGGGAAACTTTAGGCATCTGTGATCGAGCCTATATTGTTAATCAAGGTGAAGTTTTGGCCTCTGGCACCCCTTCTGAAATGGTTTCCAATGAAGCTGTCAAGAATATTTACCTTGGTAAGAACTTTGTTCTTTAAATGAAATGAAATTAAGTTATAACCTAAAACTTTCACAATCTCTTAAACTCACCCCTCTTCTCCAGCAATCTTTAAGATTACTGCAGGCATCACAAGCTGAATTAGATCAATTACTCGAAGAATACTTAAATGACAATATTTTTCTTGAACGAGAAGAAAATTACAGTCACTTAAAGTCCCCAGATACGAGTAATCGACCCAAAAGCAACTCAAAAGACTCAGACGGTGAGTACTATAATATTTTTGAGAATCAAGCAAAAAATGAAACATTAAAAGAATATTTAATTGAAAATTTAGGTATTTTTTCTTTTTCAGAACGACAACAAGTAATTTTTTCTTTTTTAATTGATGCAATTAATGATGAGGGATACCTAACTGAGACTTATCAATCGCTAATAAATAGTATCGAGGAAGAACCAAAGGTTGAGATTAGAGAATTAGAGACCTTGATAAAACTTATTCAAAATTCTTCATTCCCAGGTATTGGTGCAAGAAATTTGTCTGAATGTTTATATTCTCAATTAAATATAATTGAGAATGAAACTGAAATTATTAAAATTTCCAAATCTATAGTGATGAATCATTTAAATCAACTAGCCAATAGAAACTATGAAAATTTAATGAAGAAACTAAGCTGTTCTCGAGATAATTTAGATAAAGCAATTGAAATTATTACAGCACTAAATCCCAAGCCAGGAATTGCTTTCAAGAAGACCAATGTAAATGATTACATAAAACCAGATGTTACTGTAGTAAATGAAAGTGGTAGCTGGGAAGTCTATGTTAATGAAGACGAATTATCTAGATTAAAAATAAATAATGGATATGAAAATTATTTTAAGGATTTACCACAGAATGGAATTAGAGATTTAAAGGAAAAATTTCAGGAGGCTAAGTGGCTAATAAAAAATTTACAACAGCGCTCAATAACTATCTTAAGAGTTTCTCGAGCTATTATGAATCATCAAAAAGATTTTCTGCAAAAGGGTGAGCTATATTTAGGCCCCCTAATATTAAAAGAGATAGCCGAGGAATTAGAGCTACATGAGTCTACAATTTCCAGAGTAACATCTAATAAGTTTATTCTTACTCCTCATGGAATTTACGAACTTAAATATTTTTTTGGAACTAAGATTCAGTCAGGACAAAAAAAAACATTATCCTCAAAGGCAATTTCAGGCAGAATAAAAGATATTATTATCGATGAAAGTTCTCTAAGGCCGTTTTCTGACAAAAAAATAGTTTTGATACTCAAGGATCAAGGGATTAATATAGCAAGAAGGACAGTTACTAAATATAGAAATAATTTAAAAATTTTACCGTCTAATCAAAGAAAGAAATAATTTATATAAAGGGCCCGTAATGAATTTAATAATTAAAGCTCATAATTTTGAAATCACCTCCTCTATTGATGAGTATGTTAGAAATAAATTTAAAAAAATTACTAATCATTTTGATCATTTAATAGATGCAAAATTTACTCTTAGTCTAGAAAAGTTGAATCATAAAGCTCAAGTAACAATTCACCTCCCAAAAGCGGATATACATGCTGAGTCATCAGATGAAGATATGTATCATGCGATTGAAATAGTGATTCATAAATTAGATCGACAAGTAATTAAGTATAAAGAAAAAAACACAGACCATCATCAGGCAAATGGCTCAATTAAAAATAAACAGGAATAAATAAAACAATAATAATGATTGGAATACTCTTGGTTACTCATGGCGAAATAGGAAAATCTCTTATTGATTGTGCAGCTCATATACTTGGCAAATCTATCAATCAACTTGAGTGTATACCGATAGATCCCAAAAGTGATCTACAAGAATGCGAGAAATATATCGAAAATGAAATAAAAAATTTAGATATGGGAACTGGCGTACTTATCATGACGGATATTTATGGGGCGACTCCTTCAAATATACTAAAAAAATATTCTTCTAAAGATAATATTGAGGTAATAACAGGACTTAATTTAGCAATGGTAATACAAGCAATTACAAGTAGAGATGGCTCTCTTTCTGATACTACTAATAAATGCTTAGAATCTGCTGAAGATGGAATTATAAACATGAGTAAAAAATGATAAAGAAAAAAGTAAAAATTATTAATAAGTTAGGCTTACATGCTAGGGCTTCAAGTAAGCTTACTCAGCTTGCCTCGCAGTTTAATTCTGAAATTTTTTTAATAAAAAATAGTAAAAAAGTAAGCGCAAATAATATTATGGATATTTTAATGCTTGCTGCTAGTGTTGGATCAGAGGTTGAACTCGAAGTTAATGGTCCAGATGAGAAAGAAGCAATAAATAAAATTGAAAAACTTTTTAAGAACTATTTTGATGAAGGTGAATAATGGTTTCCTTTAACATTCATGGAGTGCCAGTGTCAAATGGAATTGCTATTGGCACATCACATTTAATCTCGAATGCATTACTTGAGGTTGTTCGTTACGATATCAAAGATACAAAAATTGATTTAGAGGTTAAAAGATTCAAAAAAGCATTAGCAAAAGTAAAAAATGAATTAAGCCTAATTAAAAAACAACTGTTAGTTGATTCTAACTCGCAATTCGTTCCTTTTATAGACACCCATTTGATGTTACTTTGCGATAAAAATATATCAGACGAACCAATTCATAGTATTAAAAATGAGAGATGTAACGCAGAATGGGCAATAAAAATACAACTAGACCTAATAATTGAAAGATTTAACGAGATAGAAGACCCATACATTAAGGAAAGAAAACATGATGTTGTTCAAGTTGTAGAAAGAGTTATCAAGGTACTTTTAGGTCATCAAAAGCAAAGAATAAATTTTAAAAATGAAAGTTCGATTATTCTAGTAGCTCAGGATATATCACCAGCAGATACACTACAGTTTAAAAATCATAAATATGGAGCATTCATCACAGAAATGGGTGGGGCTAATTCTCATACTGCAATTCTTGCTAGAAGCCTAAACATTCCATCAATAGTTGCAGTAAGAAATGCAAAAAAATTAATTAAAAACAATGACACTTTAATTGTTGATGGTAATCAAGGTATTGTTATTATTAATCCAAGCTTTGCAATTCTTGATGAGTACCAATACAAACAGAATCTATGGGAAATTGAACAAAAAAAACTAATAAAGATTAGAAATGTTAGATGCAAGACTTTAGGAAATGAAACGATATCACTTCATGCAAATATTGAGATTCCAGAAGATATAAAATATGTTAAAGAAAATAATGCCGATGGTATTGGTTTATTTCGAACTGAATTTTTATTTATGAATAGACCTGCACTTCCTGATGAAGAAGAGCAATTTAGGATTTATAAGTCCGTTGCAAAATCTATGGGAAATCTACCAGTGGTAATAAGGACTCTAGACTCAGGTGCCGACAAAAATACTGCTGCAGATAATAATAAAAAAAGTAATTCCGCATTAGGGTTACGCGCAATTAGACTTTGTTTATCTGAACCCCATCTTTTTACTACTCAATTGAAAGCAATTCTTAGGGCGTCGGCTTTTGGTAATATAAGAATTCTTATACCTATGCTTTCTTCACTCCAGGAGTTAAGACAAACAAAAATGTTGATTGAAAGAGCAAAACAATCGCTTAAAAATTCTAAAATAAAGTTTAACGATAAGATTCTAGTTGGTGGAATGATTGAGGTTCCTGCAGTAGCTATTAATGCTGATATATTTGCAAATGAATTAGATTTTTTATCAATCGGAACAAATGATCTTGTGCAATATACACTAGCGATTGATCGAACTGATGATAGTGTCTCTCATTTGTATAATTCACTTCATTCTGCAGTTCTCAGCTTGATCGACAATACAATTAAAGCTGGGAAAAAATATAACAAAGAGGTAGCAATATGCGGTGAAATGGCTGGAGATCCTAAATTAACTAAATTACTCCTTGGGATGGGATTAACTCACTTTTCAATGCATCCAGCAAGTATTTTAATTGTTAAGAAACAAGTTTTAAGTTCGGACCCAAAAAAGATTAAAATAAAAGCAAATAAAATACTAAGATCTATTGAGCCTGATAATATTGAAAACCTAATTCAAGACATTAATAAATAAAAATAGGATACGATGAAAAATAATATAAATAACCCTTTACTAGAAAGAAAATTACTCCCATTATTTTCTCAAATTAAGCCCGAGCATATTTCACCTGCTATAGATATAATAATAGAAGAAAATAGGAAGAAAATAATATATATTGAAAACATATCAGAGGAATTATCGTGGGAAAATTTTGTTGAGCCTTTACAACAATGTGATGAAAAATTAAGTAGGGCATGGTCACAAGTGGGGCATTTAAATGCTGTGGTTAACACTCAAGATTTAAGAGATGAATATAATAAAAATCTTCTTAAAATTACAAATTTTTACTCGGAAATATCTCAGAACGAGATAATTTATAAAAAATTTAAAGCTCTCAAAAATTCTTCTATATATAAATCTTTTAATGATGCGAAGAAAAAGGTCATTGATGATGAGTTACTAGGCTTTGAACTTGGTGGTGTTGACCTTCCTGCTGAAAAAAAAGAAGAATTCACAAGAATTAAGGAAGAGCTATCTTCACTAACATCTAAATTTGAAGAAAATCTCCTAGATGCAACTAATAAATTTCAACTTCATATTACTGATCCTATAAAAATAAGCGGGTTACCAGATGATATTATTTCTATGGTTAAAAATAATGCAGAGCAAAAGAAATTAGATGGTTGGTTATTTTCCTTAGATTTCCCATGTTATATACCAACCTTACAATATGCAGACGATAGAGAATTGAGGAAGGAAATGTATCATGCATATGCAACAAAGGCATCTGAACTAGACGACCCCTTGTTAGATAACTCACAAAATATTAATAATATTTTAACCCTCAAATCTAGACTTGCTAATATGCTTAATTATTCTAATTATTCCTCTATGTCATTAAAAACTAAAATGGCAAAATCTAGCGATGATGTTACGAAATTTTTATACGATTTAGCTCTTAAAGCAAAGCCATTTGCAAAAAAAGATATGTTTGATTTATCAAAGGAAGCAGCTAAAAATAGAATAGATAATATTGAAGCATGGGATGTTAGTTATTTTTCTGAAAAAATTAAACAGAAAAAATTTAATTTTTCTGACCAGGAAATAAAAAATTATTTCCCCAAAGTAAAGGTTCTTAGTGGACTCTTCAATATTGTTGAGAAAATTTATAACATTCATATAACTCCAAAGAAAGCTGACGTTTGGAATGATCTTGTTGAATTTTATGAAATCAGGGACGAAAAAGATAATTTAATTGGACAGTTCTATCTAGATTTATATGCTCGTAAAAATAAGCGAGGTGGAGCTTGGATGGATGAGGCTATTTCAAAATATAAATTTATGGGGGAATCATCATTACCCGTTGCATACTTAACATGTAACTTTACTCCCCCTATTAATAATAACTCGCCAACATTTACTCATGATGAGGTTATTACTTTATTTCACGAGTTTGGTCATGGACTTCATCACTTACTCACCGAGGTCGAGGAATACAGCGTTTCTGGTATAAAAGGGGTCGAATGGGATGCTGTTGAGTTACCAAGTCAGTTTATGGAAAATTTTTGTTGGGAGTGGTCAGTTATTAATGATATGTCAGAACATATTAATACTAAGCAAGCTATGCCAAGGTCACTTTTCGACAAACTATATTTATCTAAAAACTTTCAATCTGGAATGCAAACATTGCGGCAAGTAGAATTTGCATTATTTGATATGATATTACATAGCAAATATGACTCCTCCTCAAATGATGTTTTGGGTACTCTAGATGAAATAAGGGATGAAATATCAGTTATTAAACCTCCCACATGGAATAGATTTCCACATAGTTTTTCACATATATTTGCGGGTGGTTATGCTGCAGGTTACTACAGTTACAAATGGGCGGAAGTCCTCTCTGCAGATGCTTATAGTCTATTCGAAGAAAATGGAGTAATTTCTCCCCTTATTGGAAAATCTTTCAGGAAGGAGATTCTAGGACGTGGCGGCTCAAGACCTGCTCTAGATTCATTTGTAGCCTTTCGGGGTCGAGAGCCAACAATTGATGCACTTCTTAAACATTCTGGATTGAATTAACAAATTGAAAATAGCAACCTGGAATGTAAATTCACTAAACGTGAGACTATCTCATGTGGTTGATTGGCTAGTAGAAAATCAACCGGATATTTTATGTCTACAAGAAACTAAACAAGTTAATGATAAATTTGAGCACGAAGTATTTACCAAAATTGGTTATCACTCATACCATAATGGTCAAAAAACTTACAATGGAGTGGCCATAATATCAAGGAATGAATTAATTAATATTAATTTTAATCTTCCCAATTTTGATGATCCACAAAAAAGAATTATTTCTGGAACATGGATTAGTGATTCAAATGAAAAAATTTATATTGTATCCGCATACATTCCCAATGGCCAAATACCTGGTTCTGATAAATTTATTTATAAAATGGAGTGGCTCAATAAATTTAGTAAATGGGTAAAGGAACTTAAGAATCAATATGATGCAATCATATTGACTGGTGATTTTAATATTGCCCCGGAAGATAAAGACTGTCATGATCCAGATGCGTGGATTGGGCAGATACTGGTGTCCCCTGAAGAAAGGAAAGCCTTTAATAGTATTCTTGATATTGGTTTCCATGATAGCTATAGGAAAATCAATCCAGACAACCAAGAGTATTCATGGTGGGATTATCGAATGGCAGGGTTTAGAAGAAACCTAGGTATGAGAATAGATCATATTTTAGTATCATCAGAAATAATAACGAAAGTAACAGAGTCATACATCGATAAAAGACCTAGAAAATTAGAAAGACCATCTGACCATACTCCAGTAGTAACAGAACTGAAATAATTATTTAAAATTAATCTTAAGTTGCTTTAATTTTCTGTACAAGTGAGTTCTCTCAACTCCTGACTTTTTTGATAAGTCAGTGATTGATATTTTAGAATTTATATGAAATTCAAAATATCTTCTTTCAAACTTTTCTCTAGCCTCTCTAAAATCTAAATTATATAATTTATCATCTGCATCTAGGAGTGAATCCAGGTTTTTAGTATTTTTATTTTCATCAGAAGTCTTTAACAAGTGAAGATCATCTGCTGTAATTGTTTCAACCTCCGTATTCTGGATTAAAGTAACAATAAATTTATCTAGCAAATCAATTTTAAGGAAATTAGGGTTAAGTCTCATTAAATTTAGTGCAGATGTATCGAATTCTTTATATCCAATATTAATATTTTTTGATAAATAATAATTTAATATTAAATTTGAATATTCAGAAATTAAATCCATATCATTATCAATAGGAATTTTAATGAAATGATTGTCAAAATTCCATTCATTACCTACTAATGTTTTTAGTGAATCTATATTTTCATCAACAATGATGACTTTAATTTTTTTGTTAATAAATAAATTTATTACAGCCCTTAATTCAGATGATTCATAATTCGATAGATCAGATAAACTTTGGATTAATAGTGAGGTTTTTCCTTTTTCTTGGATTTTATTTATCAGGAACGAATCTAGTTTATTTTTTGAATCATAAATACTAAAATTTTTTCCCAACACAAATTCAATACACACATTTAAAAAATTACCTTCTTGTCCTTCTATAAGAATCAAGCTTTCCTTTTTTAAATCTTTTAATTTTTCTCTTAATTCCTTAACAATTTTGCTATCAATATCTGTAATGAAACTTACATCTAATTTATTTATATGTATAGATTTTTTTAATGCTAACGATATTGTTTTTAATAGTTTTTGGAGCGAAATTGGCTTTTCTAGAAAATCGAAAGCACCAATCTTTGTTGCCTCAATCGCAGTATCAATAGTTCCGTGTCCCGACATCATAATTACTGGGCAGTTAATCTCTTTATCTTTAGCCCATTGCTTTAATAATGATATTCCATCGCAATCAGGCATCCAAATATCTAAAAGAATTAAATCGAAGCGAAATTTGCTTTTTATTTCTTTCGCTTTCAATGCATTTTCAGCTACAATTATTTCGTAACCCTCATCCTTAAGAATATCTGTCAAAGATTCTCTTATATCTTCTTCATCATCAATAATTAAAATTTTAGCTTTTGTCATAATCCTGACTTAGGTAGTCCTACTGACACAATAGTTCCCTTATCCTTATTTCCCTTAATTTTTATTACTCCTGAATGTTCTTCTATAATTTTATTTACGATTGCAAGACCTAGACCTGTTCCATTTTTTTTTGAGGTAACGTATGGTTCAAATATTCTCCCCATTAGCTCTTCAGAAATTCCCATACCATTATCCTGTATCAGGAATGTAATCCATTTTTTATCATCAATTATTTTTATTGTAAGTTTAGGATTTTTTTCTTTTGCTAGCCCATCTTTTGCATTTTCAATCAAATTAATAATGACTTGTCGTATCTTATTTTCATCTGCTTTAATTGATATTAATTTATTTGGTGCATTGAGTGTAATTTTTATTTTGGTAGCTTGATATAACTCAACAATATTTTCGAAAAGCTCGAATAGATTAAATGCTTTTATTTTTCTCTCTGGAGGTCTCGAATATTCAGAAAATTCATTTACCATTGTCTTCAATGCTTGAACTTGATTCACTATAGTTGCCGTTGATTTTTTTAACATTATTAGGTCTTCACTGCTCAATTTATCCTTTAACTTATGCTCAATTCTTTCAGCGGATAATTGAATTGGAGTGAGAGGATTTTTTATTTCATGAGCCAATCTTCTTGCAATTTCAGACCATGCTTGATTTCTCTGGCCCTTTGTTAATTCTGTAATATCATCGATAACTAATATGTATGAAATATTCTTTTCACTTCTTAATGGAGTTATTTGAACTCGGATTATCTCCTCATTACTCTTATTATTAGTATTAAATTCAACACTCTGTTCTTTTACAATTTTCGTTGCTGAAATAAGTGCATTAATTTTTTGTATCATTGGTTTGTATATTTCATTCCTAGATATATCATTTGTAAATTTAATATTAGTCATGTCTATTTTTTTGAATTCAATTATTTTTGATGCTGTAATATTATGAAGCTTAATCATCCCGTCCTTATCTATTACGATCACCCCTGAGGATAGGTGAGTTAGGATTGTGTCTAAAAATGCTCTCGCTATTTCTAGTCTTTCTCTACTTTTTTTTGAACTCTTTGTTGCATCATTTAACTTCATTGTCATACTGTTAAATGACTTAACTAAAAGTCCTAACTCATCCCTACTGTTTTCTGGAATTTTTTTATTATATTTTCCCTTTGCTATTTGCCTTGTCGCATCAGCCAGCAATGATATTGGTTTAGATATTCTGCGGCTAATAAAAAATGATGCAGCAACGGCCGATAGAATTGCGAGCAATAAAACTAGTGTCAATGTTATTGTGTATATTATTTTAAGCGAGCTTCGGCTATATGCAAGAGTTTGATACTCTTCATATACTGATTCGACTGATAATGCTATATCTGAAATCGATTCAGGTATTGGCTGAGTTATCTGAATTATTCTATCTGCTTTTAATAATTTATTGCTGGGAATTGGTACATATGCTTTCATGAAGATTCTTCCATCTACCTCTTCAATTTTTCCAAAGAAACCCTCTGAGGCTCTCATTAAATCTTGTTGTTTTGGGAGTGCTGGGAGGGGTGTAAGGTAGTCTCCTGACACACTAAGTATTTTAGAATTGTTATCAAAAATTACTGCCTCTTGAATAGAAAATTTCTCTCTCAGGTCATTTAGGATTTCTGTAGTTGAGGATTCCTCGGCTGCACCAATTGAGTAAGCCATACTCTTAGATTTTAATTCAACATCTTTTAATAGAATATCTAATGTTTTCTGACCAAGGCTTAACCCACCGTAGAGCGCCGACTCTACCTGAACATTAAACCATGACTCAATTGACTTCGTCAAAAAACTTACAGATACCAAATAAACTATCGTTACTGGAATAATAACAATAGTCGCAAATGATACAACAAGTCTCATTGTTAAACGACTTCCTACAATTTCTTTTTTAACGTTCTGGAGTAATCTTGCTATCTGAATTGTAATAAGAACAATTAATGCACAAATGAAGACTATATTAAACATTAGTAGCAGTCTAAATGTATCACTTGAAATTAAATCTGAATTTGATAGAGATTTAGCTAATAAAATTAGTAACGCTATTCCAATAAGAGCAACTGTAGTAATTACATATCTCAATTTAATTTACCAATCTCATATTTTTTTATTTTAGACTCTACATCCCATGATTTGTCATTAAAATTAATTTGTAAAGCTTTTGGTAAATACCTCTTATCTAATTTCGTTTTTAACTCCAATGTCCCCTCCTTTAACTCAATACTAGGACCGATATCCCATTTTTCTATGTATGATAATTTCTTAAGAGCATCATCAATATTACTAAAATAACTCTTTTGGTCATTCATGTCACTCACCATATATTTTCGCAGCAAACTTTTATACTTCAATTCAAAATAAAAAATTTTAGACAATATAATACTTTTAAAACCATATTTATTCTTTTTTGAAATTTTTGCTGTAACTAAAAAGTGGAAGGGAATTCCCTTGCTTAGTGCTTCTCTGGCCTCTGAGAGCAGTGATATTGATTGGGAATAGCTTATAAAGTAATGCCCTCCTTTAAAGTCTAACTTAATATCACTAGTTTCAATTTTTTGCTCCATCGAATATGCATTAATTGAAAATAAAATTACCCATATTAGAACTAATTTATTTCTAATCTTTTTTAAGTAATGCATAAAATAATCCATCATGATTTTCTGAAGGGATCAATTGATTTTTGATATGCGTAACATTATTTGGATATATTAAATCAATTTCCTTTGCGTCTGAGAATTCTTGTTTGAATCCTTCAATCACATCTTTATTTTCTTTACTAAATATTGAGCATGTAACATAAAGTAATTTCCCTCCAGACTTCAACAAGGGCCACGCTGCTTTTACTAAATGATATTGCATCTCAGAAAACTTCTTAAGATCATTCATCTGTCTGAGCCATTTTATATCTACGTGTCTCCTTACAATTCCCGATGCAGAACAAGGAACATCTAATAATATTCGATCGAATTGTCGGCCATCCCACCATAAATTATCGTTGGATAATGAACCAATAATTACATTTGCATCAAGTTCTAACCGTTTTAGGTTACCGTTAATTTTATCGGCTCTTACCTTATCAACTTCCAGGCATGTAACTGCTACATCCTTAGATTCAAGAATATTACATGTTTTTCCGCCGGGGGCTGCACAAGCATCTAATATTTTTTGCCCTTTTTCTATATCTAATAATTCTGTTGCAATCTGGGCACCAAAATCTTGAACTGAAATATGGCCTTCTAAGAATCCAGGAATATCATTTATATTAAGGGGGTTATTAATGATGAGTCCTTTATTTGAAATTATCTGATGCTCTAAACTATTTCTTGATAGAACTTCACTATATTTTTCAATATTAATTTTTCTTTTATTAACTCTAAGAGTTAGTGGTGGGTGTTGATTTCCAATTTCTAATATTTGTTTCCAATCATTTTTAAATTCATCCTTAACTTTATTAATCCACCAGTTCTGATAGCTGAATTTAGCAGCTTGATCTTGGTTTAATAGTTCGTGTAGATCATCCTTACTTCTTAAATAATTCCTTAATATTGCATTTACAAATTTACTTTTTCTAAAATCAATTTTTTTTGCTGCATCTACTGCTTGGTTAACAATTGTGAAGTTATTAAATTTTTCTTGAGATAGCTGATAAAGTGCAATATGTATTAAACATTCCACCACCTTATTTTCTATTTTATTTCTTACTAATTGATTTATTATGAATTGTGATTTACCAAGGAACCTAACCGCGCCATAGGTTAATGCTTTAATTTGAGACTCTTGTATTTCTATGTTTTCATTTTTATTGCTGCTAAAAACTACGTCAAAACTTTTATCTAGGTTTGATCCACTAAGTAGCTTTTCTAAAACCTTTGCTGATAACAGTTGTGAGTTTTGCATCAATTAATATTCTCAATTTTTGATAACTCATAACCCCTGATAAAGGAATTTGCATCCATCTTATTTTTACCTTCAGGTTGTAATTCCATTATTTTAATCTCTCCATTACTTAATTTTAGAATTAGCTCTTCATTATATGTATATAACTCACCGATGCTAATTTTTTTATTTGCTTGTTTACATGCATCTTTATTTTTTATTAATGTTGCTCTCCATAATTTTAAAATTTTATTTTTAAATACAATCGATGCTCCCGGATAGGGATTCAATGAATTAATCTTTCGTATAATTATTTCAGGGGCGTAACTCATATTTAACCGCGCTTCTGATTTTTTTATTTTCTCAGCATATGTAACTAATGCCTCATTTTGCTCAATAATAGCTATTATTTTTTTTTCTTTAAGAGATAAAACTATCTTCCTCATTAATATCGCGCCTATATCTGCCAAACTCTTTGTAACTTCTCCAGTCGTCATGCTTTTATCTAAATCTATACTTTTACTAATTAACATTGGTCCTGCATCTAGCTTTTCCACAACCTTCATAATGGTAACTCCTGTAGTCTTATCCCCATACTCAATTGCTCGATGAATAGGGGCTGCGCCTCTCCATCTTGGAAGTAGTGATGCATGAACGTTATAACACCCCATTGGAAATAAATCTAAGACCCTCTTAGGTATAATTAAGCCATAAGCCACCACAATTAAAATATCTGCTTTACAAGCTTTTAGAGTTTCATATATCCCATTATCTTTTAGTGTAATAGGTTGAAGTATAGGAATATTTTGGCTTAATGCTATTTTTTTTACTGCGCTATGTGAATGTTTCATACCTCTACCTGACTTTTTATCAGGTTGAGTAAGAACATAAGTAACCTTAGAATAATCAGTATTTAATCCCAATAAGGTTGGGACTGAAAATTCAGGGGTGCCTGCGAATATAATTTTTAGATTATTATTCATATAGTCACATTAAAGAATATTTTTTTGTTTAGACTGCTTAATCATTTTAGACTTGATCCTACTTTTCTTTAAAGGTGATAAATATTCCACAAAAACTTTTCCCAGTAAGTGATCCATTTCATGCTGAATGCATACCGATAATAAACCATCAGTTTCTAGTTCAAGTACGTTCCCACTATCATCTAGAGCTCTAATTTTTATCCATTCCGCACGCCGAACATTCTCATAGATTCCTGGAACCGATAAACACCCTTCTTCACAAACTTGCTCCCCTCGTTTATCAATAATTTCAGGGTTAATTAACACAAGAAGAGAGTCTTTATTCTCAGAGATATCTATTACTATAATTTTCTTATGCTGATTAACTTGGGTTGCTGAAAGGCCTATGCCAGGTGCTGCATACATAGTTTCCGCCATATCTTCAATTAATTTTTTATGTTCTTCAGTTATTTCTTTTACAGATTCTGCTAGATTATGCAGTCTGGGGTCTGGGTAATTTAAAATATTTAATATTGTCATTGATTATTTGATAGTTAGCTGATAAATTAATATTAAGTGAACGATATTTATAATTGTTGTTGTAAACATAATTATACTGCGTACTGCACTTTTTTCTCTTTTTTCAGTCCATCATTAGACACTAAAGTCATATTTAAGCAAAAATATAAGGAGTTTATATGTTTGATCTACTAATTTATATGTTCGAAAACTACCTTAGCTCTAAAAATCAATTAGATTTTAATAATATGACACAAGAGTTAGAGGCTGCAGGCTTTGATAATGATGAAATTCAAAAAGCATTTGATTGGTTTTCACAATTAAAATTAATGGCTGATAAAATACCACTTAATTCCGAATTAAAGGCTAATGATAAATTAAGAATATTTACCGAGTCTGAATTAGAAAAAATTGCCTGCGATGGTTTAGGGTTTATATTGTTTCTAGAACAAGCGCACGTTCTTAATTCTATAGAGCGAGAGATTATAATTGATCGTGCAATGGCATTAAGTCAAAACATCATTTCAATTGATGAGGTTAGATGGATTGTTATGATGGCTTTATGGAACAATGGCCGAGAAAATGATTATCTTTTTGTCGAAGATGCACTCTACCAAAAAGAACAATTAAGCCTGCATTAATTCTCAAGATTATTAATTATTTTAGTAATTGTTCCGGACTCATTAAGCGTATAAAAATGTATGCCAGGTACTCCATACTGTATGAGTGTCTCACATAGCTCTGATATTACATCAACCCCAAAAGCTCTAAGTGAAACTATATCGTCGCCATAACTTTCAAGCTTTAGCCTTAACCATCGTGGTATTTCTGCTCCACAATTAGAAGAAAATCTAGCTAGTTGTTTAATATTATATATAGGCATGATTCCTGGAATAATAGGAATACTGATACCTCTTAATTGGCATTCTTCAATAAACCTAAAATAAGCATCAACATTAAAAAAGAATTGGGTGATTGCACTGTTTGCACCAGCTAATACTTTCTTTTCAAAGTTATCTATATCATCAGTTGATGATTTTGCCTCTGGATGGCATTCAGGATAAGCCGCTACATGAATATTAAAATAACTAGAGGTTTCTGATCGAATAAATGAAACTAATTCATTTGCATATTTAAACTCACCATTACTTACAACGCCGGATGGATTATCTCCTCTCAATACCACTAGGTCTTTTATGGAATTACTTTTATAGCGCATCAATAGTTCATGTATCTCATCTCTTGTTGATGAAATACATGAAATATGAGGTACAGAGATAGATCCAAGATCTTTAATTCTTAGAACTGTCTCTAAAGTCTTTTCTTTGGTTGATCCCCCTGCACCAAATGTAACTGAAAAAAACTCAGGGTTAAATTTCATTAATGCTTGAGTCGTCAGTTGTAGCTTTGCAATCCCCTCCTCAGTACTTGGAGGGAAGAACTCAAAACTATAATTGGTTGTTGGTTCCATCGATAAATCTAATATCGATATTGCTCAGGCTTAAATGGGCCTGACTTCTCAACCCCAATATAGCTAGCCTGCTCATCTGTTAATTCAGATAATTGAGCATTTAAACTTTCTAATTGTAATCGTGCTACTTTTTCATCCAAATGTTTAGGTAATGTATGAACACCCAATGGATAGTTTTTTAGATTAGAGAATAACTCTATTTGCGCTATTGTTTGATTCGCAAATGAAGATCCCATTACATAACTTGGGTGACCTGTTCCGCAACCTAAGTTAACCAATCTACCCTTCGCTAACAATATAATTCTTTTTCCATCTGGAAAAATAACATGATCTACTTGTGGCTTAATCTCTTCCCACTTACATGAATCTAATGAAGCTACATCAATCTCATTATCAAAATGACCAATATTACAAACGATAGCTTGGTTTTTCATTTTAACCATATGAGAATGATTAATAACACTATAATTTCCAGTAGCTGTAACAAAAATATCAGCATGTTCTGCTGCATATTCCATAGTGACCACTCTATAACCTTCCATAGCCGCCTGGAGGGCACATATTGGATCAACCTCAGTTACCCATACTTGAGCCGATAGTGCACGAAGCGCCTGTGCAGAACCTTTACCAACATCACCATACCCGGCAACTACTGCAATTTTTCCTGCAATCATAACGTCCGTTGCTCTCTTAATTGCATCAACTAATGACTCCCTGCATCCGTAAAGATTATCAAACTTAGACTTAGTAACAGAATCATTAACATTGATAGCAGGGAACGCAAGCTCATTATCACTAAACATTTGATTTAAGCGCAGAACGCCAGTTGTTGTTTCTTCTGTCACGCCTTTAATATGTTTAATACGATCAGAGTACCAAGAAGCATCAGTTTTTAATTTAGCCTTAATCGCATTAAATAAACAAATTTCTTCTTCTGATTTAGGGGTATCTAGTACAGAAATATCACTCTCTGCCTTAACACCCAAATGTAATAATTGGGTAGCATCACCGCCATCATCCAGAATCATATTACTGTGGCCATTATCAGGCCATTCAAATATTCGATGAGTAAAGTGCCAATATTCATCTAAACTTTCTCCTTTGAAGGCAAAAACTGCGGTACCTCCAGCAGCAATTGCAGCGGCAGCATGATCCTGTGTAGAGTAAATATTACAAGAGGCCCATCTAACTTCAGCACCTAAATCAACTAATGTTTCGATTAATACCGCAGTTTGGATAGTCATATGTAAGGAACCAGTAATGCGGGCACCTTTAAGAGGTTTATCATTAGAGAATTCTTCACGTATAGACATTAATCCTGGCATTTCTGTTTCTGCAATAGCAATTTCTTTACGGCCAAAAGCTGCTTGGGTAATGTCTGCAATAATATAATCTTGTTGAGATAGTTTTGGTTCAGTCACTGTATTCATTTTTTTTCCTTAAAAATAAATGTGACCAGTAGGATATCAGGCTCACCTAATATCCTGAAACTGGCACAGAAAATTAGTGAACGCAGTTTACAATTTAAATTGTATTCCAAGCCTGGGAAAAACTTCTCGCAGCGTTCCTCGAAAGGATAGATTCTAATATAAATCAGTATAAAAAACAAATAGATGCGATTTTTTATTTCTGAAGCTGTATTTTCTTATCTAAATTTTCCCAAGTAAATTCAGGTTCGTCTCGGCCAAAATGGCCATAAGCAGCAGTTTTCCTATAAATTGGCCTTAATAAATCAAGCATTTTCACAATTCCCTTAGGTCTTAAATCAAAATTTTCTAGCACCATATTTGAAATTATCTCGCCGCTAAGCTTACTAGTTCCAAAAGTATCTACCATCACTGATGTTGGTTTCGCGACACCAATAGCATAAGAAATCTGTACCAGGCATTTTTCTGCAAGGCCTGCTGCAACAATATTTTTAGCAACGTAGCGAGCCGCATAAGCTGCTGATCGATCAACTTTAGTTGGGTCTTTACCAGAAAATGCTCCGCCTCCATGAGGTGCTGAACCTCCATATGTGTCTACAATAATTTTTCTTCCTGTTAATCCACAATCCCCTTGAGGCCCTCCAATTACAAATCTTCCAGTAGGATTAATTAAAAATTTAATATCTCCCTTAATCAATTCTTTTGGCAAAATTGGAGTAATAATTTCTTCGATTACAGACTCTCTTAAATCCTTCAATGTTATTTCTGGTGAATGTTGCGTTGATAGGACAACTGTATCAATACGGGCTGGCTTATTATCCTTATATTCTATTGTTACTTGAGATTTAGCATCTGGTCTCAGCCAGGTTAGCCTTCCATCTTTTCTTAACATTGCCTGTCTTTCAACTAAGCGATGAGCCAGCGATATAGGTAAGGGCATAAGCACGTCTGTTTCATTACAAGCATAGCCAAACATTAAGCCTTGATCGCCAGCTCCTTGGTCCAATGGATCATCCATTGCCCCATTCACTCCTTGGGCAATGTCAGGAGATTGCTCTCCATATTTTATAACTACCTCACAAGTTTTACAATCAATTCCATAATCTTCATTGTCATACCCAATTGACTGTAGAGTATCTCTTGTAACCTTTTCGTAATCAATTTTTGCTGTTGTGGTTATTTCCCCAGCTAAAACTACAAGATTAGTAGCAGTCAAAGTCTCGGCTGCTACTCTAGCTAATGGGTCTTGTTTTAAAATAGCATCTAAAATAGCATCTGAAATTTGATCTGATACCTTATCAGGATGCCCCTCAGATACTGATTCGGATGTAAATAAGTAATTTTTCATAATAATGTTTAATTTTGACTGTAAATTGTAATAACCCGATAGAATACCAAATCATAAGGGTAAAATATAGTATGAAAATTTTATTTACAAAAATGCATGGGGCTGGAAATGACTTTATTGTCATTAACCAACTTAACAAAAAATATAATCTCACCAAAAAAGAAATAAAAATTTTATCCAATAGACAATTAGGTATTGGGTTTGATCAATTACTTATTGTTGAAAAGACAACCTTGCCTGATGCAGAATTTAAATATCGTATCTTCAATGCAGATGGAAATGAAGTTGAACAATGTGGCAATGGAGCTAGATGCTTTCTTCTTTTTTTAAAAAATTCTGGTATTTCAGACAAAAAAACAATCTCAGTTGAAACAAAGTCTGGTGTGATTACATTGTCTTTTGAAGAAAATAATCAAATCTCAGTAAATATGGGGTTTGCAGATGTTACTCCCGAATCTATTCCTTTCTTACCAAATTACTCGCCAAGTCAAACAACTTGTATTAATGATGTTGAGTATCCTTTTTATCCAATTTCTCTTGGTAACCCTCATGCTGTGATTAAACTCAATTCTTTAGATAATATTGACTTTTCTTTAATTGGAAAGAAATTTCAGAACTCTAAATTTTTTCCAAACAGTGTCAATGTTGGCTTTCTAAGAGTCATTAATAAAAATGAAATAGCACTTAAAGTCTATGAAAGAGGTAGCGGCTTAACATTAGCCTGTGGAACTGGAGCGTGTGCTGCATCAATAATTGGTATTAAAAATGGATGGGTAACGAGCCCTGTAAAGGTTAATATGGATGGAGGATATCTTATTATAAAATGGGCTCCAAATCATGAAGCAACACTAATCGGTCCGGCCAAAATTATATTCGAAGGGGAATTTGATTTACTTAATTTTAAATAAATGACTAACCAAGAATACATACAGCACTATTTAGAATATATAAAATTTGAGAAGCGACTCAGCCCCTTAACAGTAAAAAATTATCACCGCGACATAGAGTTACTACTTGAAATTTCGCCCCAAATAATATTAAATAAATTCTCAATTGACGATATTAGAAGAAGTGTTTCATCATTACATGCAAGAGGACTTAACGGCAAATCTTTATCTAGAATGATTTCTGCCTGGAGAGGTTTATTTGATTTTTTAAACCAACGATTTAATTTTACTCATAATCCTACATTGGGTATTAAGCCGCCTAAGGACAAGAAACAGTTACCCCAAACTTTATCTATTGATCAAACAATGAAATTAGTCGCTATTAACGACACCACGTTCTTAGGGATTCGTGATCATGCAATCATAGAACTTTTTTACTCCTCGGGCCTAAGGCTTTCAGAGCTTATTAATCTTAAAATTCAGGATATAAATTTTGAGGATGGAACAGTTATTATTTTTGGAAAAGGAGGAAAAAGTAGAATAGTTCCTGCTGGAAAGTATGCAATTAATGCTATACAAAAATGGATAACTTTGCGCAATACAATAAAAAATATTAATGAGAAAGATTTCACTCTATTCTTAAGTAAAAATGGAAAATCTCTCTCTCCTCGTTCTATTCAATACCGACTAAAAATATGGGCAAAAAAACAAGGGATCCCAGAAAATATTCACCCACATTTGTTAAGGCATAGTTTTGCAACCCATATCCTTCAATCTAGTCAGGACTTACGCGCTGTTCAAGAATTACTTGGACATGCCAATATCACCACAACGCAAATATATACTCATCTTGATTTTCAACATTTATCCAAAATCTACGACCAATCTCACCCTCGAGCCAAAAAGAAATAATTAATTGATAGGAATGAGTATTGATGGCTACACCAATTTAAATTATAGTGAATACTATGGACAAAGAAATTAATTTACTTGAAACTAAACTTAACCTTTTAGTTAACAAAATTGAGAATTTAAAAAAAGAAAATTTAGAAATGAAGCCAACCCTTCATCGCGCTCAAGAAGAAGTGACATTATTAAAAGCTAAGATTAATGAGGCAACAATAAAAATAGAGAATTTGCTAGCTCAGATTCCGGACTCTACAATATGACAAAACAAATTGAAGCAAACATTCTTGGGCGAGATTTTAGTGTTGGCTGCCCTGAAAATGAAGAAGAAAGTTTACTTAAATCTATTAATTACTTAAATCATAAAATTGAAGAAATACAAAAAACCGGCAATGTGATTGGAGTTGATAAAACTATAATTATGGCTGCTCTTAATATTACCCATGAATATCTCAATCAAGGAAACAACGCTGACATCCATACCATTGGATATAAAGATAAACTAATTCAACTTAATCAAATTCTTGACGAGGCCCTAGATTAGGATTAAATTAGTATCAAGTTTCTTTTGAAGTTGCCTAGACTATTAATTCCTTGAACTAGTCTATAGCGTCGGTTCTAAATAATCAGAATGCGGTGTGAGCGCTCACGGTTGGGTAACCTTTTAAGGGCTCTTGGCGAGCGAACCTTATGCTTCTTAGTTTATTACCACTTGAACCTTTGGTTCAGGATGCTGGTCTAGGCAACCTCAAAAGAAACTATTTTCTTAACTGATGGTACTCCAAATCTGCAAGTGTAATAATTTCAAGAGCGGCCTCATGTGTAGCTTCCAGAATCACAGGAGGGGCGCAGCCATCCTCCGATGCCTCCAACCATCTACTAGCACATAAACACCAGCGATCCCCGGGCTCTAAACCAGGAAAATTAAATTCAGGTCTAGCCGTTGTTAAATCATTGCCTTTTGCTTTTGAATACGCTAGAAATGCTTCATTAACTTCTGCACATACAGTATGTTGCCCAGAATCTGACTTACATTGATCACATATTCCATTTCTATAGTAACCCGTGATTGGTTCCAGACTGCAAATCTCTAAGTTACTACCTAAAACATTTTTTTTCTCCATTTTATTACATCCTCAATTAAACTTAATCTAAGATAACAATAATTCTTTCAATATAGGAAATTTTTTTATGCGTTACTGGCTAATGAAATCAGAACCATCAGTATTTACGATTGAGGAGCTAGAAAAAGCTCCTGAGAAAACAGTCGACTGGATTCCAACAAAAGGTATAAGAAATTATCAGGCTCGTAATTTTATGAGGGATGATATGTCATTAGGTGATCTAGCTTTTTTCTATCAATCTAACTGTGATTCCCCGGGCATTGTAGGAATAATGGAAATTACAAGACTTGCTTATCCTGATCCACTTCAATTCTTAAAAGATAGTAAATATTATGACCCGAAATCTACACCTGAAAATCCAAGATGGCTTAACGTGGATGTTACATTAGTAAAAAAACTACAGTTGATTGAATTAAAAAAATTAAGGAATTTCTCTGAATTAGAAGACATGATGATACTAAGAAAGGGTAATCGATTATCGATTACCCCAATTAATGAAAATGAATGGTTATTTATTAATAAACTTTAATGCCAATTTATTATGGATTATTTAACCTGGTCTAAACTTCCGATTGCTTTTGGATAAGTAACTATTCCCCAAGGAATACCGGCAACTGGAATTCTTTTTTTGATATTCAATGTTTCTGAATCTATTAATAGAATTTCATCTGATCTGCCACAGGCCAACATAATATCTCTATTGTCTGGAGTAAATGTAAAGTGCCAACACCTTTTCCCCTCTGTTTTAAGCTCATTAATTTTTGTAAAATCTTTACCATCGAAAACTTCTAATGTTCTAGCTCTTCCAGCAGCAACATAAACCTTATCACCTCTAGAATTAAAGCTTACCCCATATGGTGATTTCCCTGTATCAACTGTTTTTATATGATTAAATTCTTTATCTAACACAATAAAATTATCACTAAATTCTAGCGTTGCAACATAAAAATTTCCATCAGGAGAAACCTTAATCCCTCGTGGTCTAAGTCCATAAGGCTCAGTAGAAAATGTTTTGATTAAATTCCCTGATTCAAAGTCATGAACCGTAATAGAGTTATCTGCCTCATTAGTTACTATAATTTGTTTGCCATCTTTACTAAATTCAATACCCTCAGTTTCCGGGCCAGCAGTAATTTCTCTTATTTTTTTTCCTTTTATGAGGTCAACTACAGCAACTTTAGCTGGAATTTTGTCTTCGTCATCATCCTCTTCTTCATGACGCACTTCACCTTTTGCAGGCGGCTTTCCTTTTGAGGATGGCTCTGTTGATACGAATACTTGCCCCTTATAAACTCTGACAAACTCTGGATTTATTCCTACATCTACATTTTTAACTTCTTTAGTTTGAATATTAATAATGGATAAATTAGCATCAGCCTTATTTGCAGTAATTAAATATTCTCCATCGTCTGTTACTCCAATTCCTCTTGGGAAATCTGCTCCAACATTAATTTCTTCAACCAATTCCATTGTATTCAAATCAATAACAGAAACACCACCTTTTTGTGATGTTACATAAGCTTTTCCTCTATCTGGATCTCCGCATCCAAATAAGAAAATTGATAGCAAAGTAATTTTTAGCAAATTCATTCTAAATGTCCCTTTAATTTTAATTTATGACAGATTATCATATTCTTAAGTAAATAATTCAACAGTATTTTGACTAATTATTAACTAATAATTTTCGTTAGTTTTTCCAAGAAATAGTTTATACGCTGGATTCATTGTCTCATTCCAGCTTGGGTAACCAACCTGGCCTAAGAATACTTCAAATTCTTTTTCATCCCCTGGAGGAACCTGCATACCAATTAACACCCTACCAATATCAGAGCCATGATTACGATAATGAAATAAGCTTATATTCCAGTTTTGTCCCATTTTATCTAAAAATCTTAATAAAGCTCCTGGTTTTTCAGGGAATTCAAATCTATAAATGACTTCATTTTCAGCCTCAGGAGCATGACCTCCAACTAGATGCCTTAAATGTAACTTTGCAACTTCATTGTGAGTTAAATCAATTGCATTTAGACCAGCCTTATTTAAGGTCTTGATTAATACTTTAGATTCTTGGAAATCTTGAACTCCAACTCCAACAAAAATTTGTGCACTTGAATGATTAGAGAACCTGTAATTAAATTCAGTTATGTTTCTTGATCCAATAAGCCCACAGAATGATTTAAATGCTCCTGGTTTCTCAGATATTGTCACTGCAAAGACTGCTTCTCTTTGCTCACCAATTTCTGCTCTCTCTGCAACAAAGCGTAATCGATCAAAGTTCATATTAGCTCCAGATGCTATCCCAACAAGAACCTCTGACGATATGTTATTCGTCCGTACATAAGATTTAATCCCTGCAGTAGCCAATGCCCCAGCAGGCTCCAAAATACATCTAGAATCTTCAAAAACGTCTTTTATAGCCGCACAAATCTCATCGTTATCCACCACAATCATTTCATCAACATATTGCTGAGCAAGCTTAAATGTATGTTTACCAACTTGCTTGACTGCAGCTCCATCAGCAAATAAACCTACCTGATCTAAAATTAATCTTTTATTGGCTTTTAGTGATTTTGTCATAGCCTCGGCGTCTTTAGCTTCCACACCTATCACTTTAATTTCAGGCCTTACGGCTTTAACATAAGCAGCAACTCCAGACAATAAACCGCCCCCACCGACACAACAAAAGATGGCATGAATAGGATAAATGTAAGACTCAAGAATTTCTTTAGCAATCGTACCTTGTCCAGCAATTACATCGGGGTCATCATATGGATGAACAAAAGCTAACCCCTCTTCTTTCTCAATTTCAAGTGCATGCGAATAAGCATCTGAATAAGACTCTCCATATAGAATTACTTCCGCCCCAGCATGTCGAACTGCCTTAATCTTGATCTCAGGAGTAGTGCTCGGCATTACAATTACAGCACGACACTTTAATTTTTTTGCACTTAATGCTACTCCTTGTGCATGATTTCCGGCTGAAGCACAAATTACTCCTTTACTTAGAACCTCCTGGGAAAGTCCAGACATTTTGTTATAAGCGCCACGCAATTTAAAAGAAAATACTGGCTGCAAATCTTCACGCTTTAGAAGAACTGTATTATTTAACCTGGAGGAAAGGATAGATTGTTTTTGAAGAGGCGTTTTTTTTGCGACATCATAAACATTAGCCTCATCGATCCGCTTTTTGTATTCGTTTTTCATAATTTGATAATTCTCAAGAAACTTGTGGCCGTGTATGATAGTAAACCATAATTATAGATAAAAAAAAGGATTTAGAGAAAATGGCTTTATCACAAGACGAGTTAAAACAACAAGTTGCTGAATCTGCAATCAAATATGTCAAATCAGGAATTATTGGTGTCGGAACTGGGTCAACTGCAAACTTCTTTATTGATGCTTTAGCAAAGATTAAACATAAGATTGAAGGTGCCGTCGCAAGCAGCGAGGCAACCGCTAAGCGATTAGAAGCTCATGGTATTCAAGTTTTTGATTTAAATGCAATCGATGGAATGGACATCTATGTTGATGGTGCAGATGAAATTACAGAACACATGCATATGTTAAAAGGTGGGGGTGGAGCGTTAACCAGAGAAAAAATAGTAGCCGCTAATGCCACAGATTTTATATGTATCTGTGATGAAACAAAATTTGTACCTGTATTAGGAAAATTTCCTTTACCTGTAGAGGTCCTTCCCATGGCACGAGGCCATGTTGCTAGACAATTAATAAAATTAGGGGGTCAGCCAAAGTTAAGGGACTTCACTACGGATAATGGGAATATTATTCTAGATGTACATGGATTAAAAATTTCTGACCCTATTCATATGGAAAATGAAATTAATCAAATTGTTGGGGTTGTGACTAATGGACTATTTGCATCAAGGCCGGCCAACACACTGCTTTTGGCAACATATGAAGGGGTAAGAACTATTACTTCTAGAAATCTCGAATGAATTGGTAATGATAATTAATTTATAATATTATTATCGACAGACTATAAAATAATTACTTTTTGGAGAAACAACTAATGGCAGCAGAACATATTTACACTCAGTATGATACTGACCTAGAGGCCATACGAGCTAAAGTTCTCGAAATGGGAGGTATTGTTGAGGAACAATTAACTGACTCTGTGTCTTCCCTTATTAATGCCGATGCAAAATTAGCTGACAGCGTAATCAAAAAAGATGAGCGGGTTAATGCCCTGGAATCAGAAATTGATGAAGACTGCTCATTAATTATTGCTAAACGCTCGCCAACTGCCCGCGACCTTAGAAACGTGTTGATGATGTTAAGAATTATTACAGACCTTGAAAGAATCGGCGATGAAGCCTCAAAAATTTCTAAGGCAACTCATCGAATTTATGAAAAAGACCGCATGAGCAAACCTCAGACCAAAGAAATTCAATCAATATATGAAAAATTACAATACATGCTAAGAACTGCCTTAAATTCTTTTGCGAGGCTTGATGTCGGTGAAACTATCGCGGTACTTGAAAGCGACAAGGAAGTAGATGGTGAGTATCGAGCTTATATGAGACAGTTGTTAACATACATGCTGGAAGACCCGAGAACAATCTCTTTATCACTCGAATTAATGTTTGTCGCTAAATCTCTAGAGCGTATTGGAGATCATTCTAAGAATGTTTCCCAGAATGTTATCTATACTGTCAAAGGTAAAGATGTAAGACATTCCTCGATCAATGAAATAAAGGCTGAACTAAAAAATTAATTTTATTTACTAGGTGGAATGTAACCTGCTGCACTATCAGCACCACCGCCAAAGAAATAAGCTTCTGTTTGTTCAGTCAGATACTTTCTTGCCTGAGGATCAACTAAGCTAAGACGATTTTCATTTAAAAGCATAGTTTGCTGTTTTAACCACTCACCCCATGCCTGCTTAGAAACATTCTCAAAAATTTTCTTTCCTAGTTCACCCGGGTAAGGAGGAAAATCTAACCCTTCAGCCTCTTTTTCTAATTTTACGCATTTTACAGTTCTAGCCATACCGCCTCCTAATATAAATTTAATCGCACCCTATATCATCACTATTAATAATAGTTTTGATATAATCTCAATTGATTTTAACAAGAGAAAGCAATTAATGGAAAATCAATTTAAGAATAAAACTTCTGGCACTATATTAATTGAAGAATTTAGATATTCTATTGATAGTTTTAAGATGACTTTTAAAAGTCAGGTTTTTTTTCGGCAAGAGATATTTATAGCAATCACCCTAATCCTATTAGGACTTCTAATTGGCGAAACAGCCCTCCAAAAATTCTTACTAGTAAGTAGCGTTCTAATTACGGTAATTATAGAGCTACTGAATCCTGGCCTACAAGTGGTAGCTGATAGAATATTTTTTGAGAATCTTGATTTAGCAAGATACTTTAAGGAAATTGGCAATGTGGCAGTATTTGTTGCCATTATTAATTTATTCTTCACTTGGCTTTTCATCCTCTTCCCTTTAATTTAATTCGTACGCTTTGTTTTTTTCAAAAAAATTTTATTTGCTGTATCCTTCCGTTTAAGTTTTAAGGTGATGAGATCTTCTTTCGAAGAAATCATTGAAACTGGGAAATAGGTGCGTTAAATACAATTCCTATACTGCCCCCGCAACGGTAAGTAAGAAATAATTGTTCATAAATATAGTCACTGAGAAATTGGGAAGGCTATGAATCATATCTTACAAGTCCGGAGACCGGCCTAAAAACTCACTCTGAAATACAGCGGGGAGCTGATATTAAAATTTGGTTATTACCTAATACTTTTTAATTCTCTAATGTATTTCTATTTATTTACCCATGCGGGGTCGCGTGGATTTTAAGGAATACGAAATGTCTTATAAAAATCTAGTCTTAATACTCCCATTAATTGCATCTTCAATTAATGCTGAAACCAATATAAAAACAGAAGAAATTACTGTGAAAAAATACCAATATGATAGCCAGGAAGGGCTATCGCCATATTCGGTAGAAATTCATACAGCTAAAGAAATTAGTTTGACAGGAAGCACTACTATTACCGACTACCTTACTCAACATAGCTCTCTTAATATTGTTCCAAATTATGGTGATAAATCAAAGCCAATGATTGACATGCGAGGCTATGGAACTGAATCTGGTTATCAGAATGTAGTCATATCTGTCGATGGGCAACGTTTAAATAATATTGATATGAGCAGTCAGCAATTAGGTTCAATCGATATAAGTAGTATCGACAGAATCGAGATTGTTAAGGGATCAGGATCAGTAAGATATGGTGATGGTGCCATGGGGGGTGTAATACAAATCTATACTAAAGATTATAATGGTTATTCTATAGAAACTGCTGTTGGCAGCAATAATACAGTTAGAAAAATTGCTAACGCTGGATTTAGTGGAAAGAATTTTAATCTATCGGTGAATGTAACCGATGATATGCATAAAGGATTTGCTGATGTAGATACAAATGGGCAAAGGGATAGAGCTACATATGAATCACACTCAGCTAAATTAAAAATTACCCCAACTAAGGACTTACTTTTAAACTTTGGGCTGTCCGGTTCACGGGTTAACCAATATAAGACTTTAGGCATGACCAAAGATGAATTTAATGAGAATCCCGCCCAAAATTCTGGTAACGCCTATGCCAATTACGATACAGACTCAAACAAATATAGTGCTGGGCTTCAATATGAAGCCAGTGAGAAATTAAATTTAAAAGCAGATTTCTACTACGAAGAGAAACTTTATAATGCAACGAGAAATTATGGTTCGCTCTATAATAAGGACTACATGGGTACAAATATTTCAGCAGAGTATCAAGAAGACAATTACACAATAACAACGGGTATTGATTATTTTGATGCGGAGCGAGTGGATCAGACGAATCGTGGCACCACCACAAAAGATAACCTCGCAATTTTTGTTGAGACACAGCTCCAACCCGATTGGCTCCCCAAAAATGTTGCACTTTCTGCAGGACTTAGACATGAAAGTGTGGAATATACCCATTCTGATTCAGCAGCTAATCACTCTACTGACGAATCTTTAAATGCTTGGGATGTTGGTATAAATTATGTGGTTGATTCTCACTTAAGTTTTTTCGGTAATTATAATCACGCATACCAAGCTCCAGATATTGATAGATCTTTTGTTGCGGTATACGCCGGAGCTCCCACATACGCTTTCCTTAGACGTGACTTTAATGGATTTATTGAGCCATCAAAAGTAGATACTTTAAATGCAGGCTTTAACCATATTACTCAAAAAAATAAATTAAAAGTTGTTGCTTTTTATTCAGACCTTAAGGATGAGATTGTCTACAACCCAACTTCAGGGAAAAATGAAAATATTGATAACTCTGAGAAGTACGGGCTTGAAATTCATGACAATTATAAATTCAACGACAGATCCAACATTAACTTGATTTATAAATTCATTGAAGCAAAAATTGGCAAGGATGATCACGCTGAGTTTCAGGATGGGAAGTCTATGCCTGGGGTACCTAATCACTCAGTATCAATCAATCTAAGTCAAAAAGTTTCTGACCAAATGCAATTTAATCTGAGCCATACATGGAAAGAAGATGCATACATTTTTGATGATTTTCTAAATATTAGCCCTCAAAGACAACCGGCATATATTTCCACAGACGTCGCCGTCAACTATGAGGTCAAGAAAAACTTTAATCAACTCAAAAAAATTCGCCTCTATGGCTCAGTCACCAATATATTCGAGCATAGTAATGCCGTTCAAAGTTACGCTACCGTCGTATACCCCTTTAATTTCTCTAGGGCATACATGGCAGGGCTTAAAATTGATTTTTAATAACCTTATATATAGTGCTAAAATCCAGAAATGAATAAAATAAATTTTACGATACAAGAAGTTCCTGCAAAAAAAATTTTATTAGCTTTAATTTTGTTATTCTTAATTATGCTAACTAGAGCGAGTCACGAGCTAACATCGCTGAACTTACCTGATGCTAGCCTAGCTATTTTTATAGCTGCAGGAATCTTGCTAAAGCAAAGAAAATTTCTTCTTTTATTTGTAGCTTTAATTGTATCGATAGATGCTTACATCATTAATATAAATAATATGACTCATATTAATTTTGAAACTAGTTATTTGGGCCACATATTTACTTATATCCTCACCTGGGAATTGGGAAGGAAGTTTTTATCTGGTGATAAGTCACTTAAAGCAAAATTATTTTTCCCTGTTGCCTTCTTCACAATAATAGCAAGCTATACTATTTCTTTTGCTAGCCATTACTTTTTATCAGGGTGGATAAGCAGCCCAAATTTTTATGGTGGATTAAGTTTCCTAGCAAATAATTTCAATTCTTTCTTTGTGCCTAATGCAGTCTATTTTGGGGTTTTATATGCCCTTTTTAAAATAATTCATAAAATTCCAAAATTTTTGGAACCTAGAATTTCATCTAATTAGTAAACTGTAAACGACCATATCAGACATAAGTTTGATATAATTCGCCACTTGCTATTCTAATTTACGGCCAGATAGCTCAGTCGGTAGAGCAGTGGATTGAAAATCCTCGTGTCGACAGTTCGATTCTGTCTCTGGCCACCATTCTTTTTCCCTATATTTATTTTCTAACTATTACAAACTCCGTTATGATATTTTTATATCGTTAAGGAATATTTTTCTATGACTTATAGGGTTGGTATTGATTTAGGTGGGACAAAAATAGAGTCAGCTGTACTTGATTTAGATAACAATGTTTTATTTAGGGAGAGAGTCGCTACTCAAAGCCATTTAGGCCCAGAACATATCCTTAATCAAATAGATAATATTTATAACATGGCCTCTGAATCAATTAAAAATGAGTCCCATACCTTAGGTATTGCAGCCCCTGGATCCCTCTCTAAAAAAACACAGCTCCTAAGAAATTCTAATACTTTATGTTTAAATGGTTTGCCATTAAAACTAAAAATAGAAGAGAAATTAGGAAAAAAAATAGCTATAGAGAATGATGCTAATTGCTTTAGCTTGGCTGAAGCCAGCTTAGGGGCAGGGAAAGAATATTCGTGTGTCTTTGGAATCATTATGGGCACTGGCTGCGGAGGAGGTTTTGTATTTAACAAAAAATTACGAACGGGCCCACAACATTTATCAGGGGAATGGGGTCATTCAACAATCGATTTATCGGGGCCAGATTGTTACTGCAAAAAAAAAGGATGCATTGAGACATACATATCTGGAAGCGGTTTAGAAAAAATTATTAGTAAAGAGTTAGGTGATAAAACTTCATCCGCTGATTTTTTAAATAAAGATAATTTTAATGAAAAAGAACAACGTGTTATAAATAATTTTTATCGGTATTTTGGGATAGCAGTCTCTAATGTTATTAATGTTATTGATCCTGACGTTATTATTATTGGTGGTGGGTTGTCGAATCATGATGGCCTTTATAGCAAGGGGAAGCGAGAGGTTTATAAAAATATTTTCAGTAACGAGCAAAGTACCCCTATAATTAAAAATATCTTAGGTGACTCAGCTGGAGTTATTGGGGCAGCCATAATAGGAATTTAGGATTAAATATGATTATGATTACAGCATTCTATGCATCAATTTTAGGTTTTATATACATTAGGTTATCTAAAAATATTATTCGACTTCGAAGAAAATATAATGTGACTCTTGGTCATAAGAATCATAGTGATTTAGAACAAGCTATTCGTGCACATGCAAACTTTTCTGAATTTGTTCCCATTGGTCTTATTTTACTGGCTTGTCTTGAAATTAATAAAATACATTTTGCTGTAGTCATGCTGCTTGGGGGTTTATTTTTTTTAGGCAGGGTAATTCATGCAAAATCATTCCTTAAGGAAAAGATTGATCAATCTCTTAGAGTAAAGGGAATGCAATTTACTTTTTGGTCGATTGGGGTTATGTCCGGGATGAATATTTTTTCAATTTTAGTATCATTTATTTAATCTTAATCATTCTTATTCTCATTTCTGCAAAATTTTTTAACCTCACTTATAATTAGTCATCAAAAAATATTTCTTGGAGAAACTTAGAATGACTGATAATACAAAAACAATAGATGCGCTTAATAAAATTCTAGAGCTTGAATTAGCAGGTGTTGTACGTTACACCCATTACGGTCTAATGGTTTATGGCTATGGCCGTATTCCAATAGTTAGCTGGCTTCGTGACCAGGCTACTGAATCTTTGGATCATGCAAATCTGGCTGGGGAGCTTATTACTAACCTTGGTGGCCATCCATCTCTTGAAATCGGACCTCTACTTGAGTCACATAATCATGATATTGGTAACATTCTTAGGGAGTCATTAGAGCATGAGACTGTCTCACTAAATGCCTACAAAGACCTTCTAAAACTAGTTGAAGGTAGTTCAGTTATGATTGAAGAGTATGCTAGAACTATGATTTATACAGAAGAGTTACATCTAGGAGAAGTAGATAAGATGCTAAGAAATCCTGGTGATGTAGCTTCTTTTACAAAATAATATGTCAGTAATCAACATTGAACCAAGAACATTGAATAACTGGGGAAAGTAAAATAATTTCACTTATTGATGTCAGAAATGATGAAGAGATTTCACTAGGGATTATTGATGGAGCAGTTCATGTTCCAGTTTTAATAATTCCTCAGTGGCTTGATGCTCAAGATAAAGAAGCATGCTATCTATTTTATTGCCATAGCGGTATTCGATCCGCAAATACCGTAAATCTTGCAGAACAATTAGAGTATGTGAATGCTTACAACTTATCAGTTGGTATGCTTGCTTGGCAACATTCTGGATTTGGCTTGGTGAAACAATGATGAATTATGATTCTGAAGTAGATGCAATTGGACTGAAGTGTCCAATGCCTATACTTCGCTGTAAGAAAGCTCTCAATGCACTACAGAACAATCAAATTTTAAAGATTTCTACTACCGATAAAAATGCAACGAAAGACTTAAAAGCATTTTGCCATCAAACTGGCCACGAATTAATTTCTTTTGAGATTGTTGGTGATGTTACTTCTTCCTATATTCGAAAAAATTAACTCTCTATCTTCTTAAATTGTACCAAAAATTTTTCTCTCGATTGGCTGAAACTTTCGAGTCGTGATTTTTCTTGAGAAATAACCTCTGGTGGAGCCTTTTCTACAAAACTAGCGTTTCCTAATTTTGTTTCTGCTTTCTTAATTTCAATTTCAAGACGGGTAATTTCTTTTTTAAGTCTATTTTTTTCAGCTTCTTTATCTATTTCTATATTTAGCATTAATTTAAAGTCATCAATTATTGATACCGGAGCATCTTTATCAGGTAATTCATCCATCAATTCAACATCAGATAATTTGGCAAGTCCTTTTAGGTAGTCAACATAAGTGCTTAGGACATCTGAATTACCCGACATTGCTAATGGTATTTTTACTGCCGGCGAGATATTCATCTCACCCCTAAGGCTTCTACATTGAACAACCATGCTCTTAAGTGTTTCCATCCACTGAATAGATAGTTCATCAATCTTTTCTTCACTACCCACTGGATAGGGTTCTAGCATAATTGATTCGGCTTTCTTGCCTGCCATTGGTCCTACAATTTGCCAAATCTCTTCTGTTATAAAGGGCATTAGTGGATGACTTACCCTTAATATTGTTTCTAGGACAGAAACCAGTGTTCTACGCGTGGCTCTTTTTTGAGCGTCGTTCCCATTTTGGAGCTGAACTTTTGCTAATTCTAAATACCAATCACAATATTCATCCCAAACAAATTGATAAATTTCTTGTGCCAATAAATCAAACCTATACTCTGAGAAATTTCTCTCGATATTAGACTCTGTTTTCTGAAGAATACTTACAATCCATCTATCGGCCTGAGAAAATTCTAGGTAACTATCAACACAATTACCAAACCCATTATCTTGATCCTCACAATTCATTAGAACAAACCGTGTTGCATTCCACAATTTATTACAAAAATTTCGGTATCCATCACACCTTTGTAGATCGAATTTTATATCTCTACCTGGGCTTGCTAAACTTGCAAAAGTAAATCTTAAAGCGTCTGTGCCATAGGAGGAAATACCTTCAGGAAATTCTTTTTTTGTTTTCTTAATAATTGACTCTTCTTGCTTTGGATTCATTAACCCTTTAGTTCTTTTTTTAATTAAATCATCTAATGAAATTCCATCAATTAAATCAATCGGGTCAAGAACGTTTCCTTTTGATTTACTCATTTTTTGACCATCTGCATCACGAATCAAACCATGCACGTATACATGTTTGAATGGTATCTTCTGAGTAATATGTTTAGTTAGCATGACCATTCTCGCTACCCAAAAGAAAATAATATCGAAACCTGTAACGAGAACAGATGATGGCAAATATAAATCTAAGGCTGGATTACTTTTTTCTGGGTAATCAGGAGTCCAATCTAGTGTTGAAAATGGCCATAGTGCTGATGAGAACCAAGTATCTAATACATCTTCATCTCTTATTAATTGGCCTTGATAGCCATCCTCTTCTGCAATTTTCTTTGCCTCTTCATAAGAGCTTGCAACATATACTTCTTTATTTGTCCCATACCATGCTGGAATTTGATGCCCCCACCAGAGCTGTCTGGAAATACACCAATCCTGAATATTATTTAGCCATTGGTTATAAGTATTAACCCAGTTTTCTGGATAAAACTTAATCTCACCACTCTTAACAACCTCTAAAGCTTTCTCAGCCATGCTTTTATTGTCACTGGTTGGCTTCGTCATAGATACATACCATTGGTCTGTAAGCATTGGTTCAATAACTGTTCCTGTTCTATCTCCTCTTGGAATTTTTAAGGAATGTTTTTGAATTTTGAATAGAAGTGATTCTTTTTTTAGGTCATTAACAATTTTATCTCTAGCTTCAAATCTCTCTAACCCCTGATATAGTTTTGTTCCATTCTCATTAATATATCCATCAAGGGTTAAAATATTAATTAATGGCAGATTATGTCGTTGTCCTACCGCATAATCATTGAAGTCATGAGCTGGAGTTACCTTAACCACACCAGTTCCAAATTCTGGGTCAACATACTCATCAGAGATAATTGGAATTTTTCGATTAATTAAAGGAATAAATGCATATTGCCCGATATATTTTTTATACCTGTCATCATCAGGGTGAACCATCAATGCTGTGTCGCCTAACATTGTTTCAGGCCTTGTTGTAGCAATGGTTAGAAAATTCTTACCATCTTCTAATGGATAATTAATATGCCATAAAAATCCGCTTTCATCTTCTTGAATTACTTCTAGGTCAGAAACTGCTGTTTGTAATGTAACGTCCCAATTAACTAGCCTTTTTCCCCTATAAATTAAGCCTTCCCGATAAAGTCTCACGAATACTTCAGTAACTGTATTTGATAGTCCTTCATCCATCGTGAACCTCTCTCGAGACCAGTCCGGAGAGGTACCTAATCGCCTCATTTGTTGAGTAATAGTTCCTCCTGAGTAGGCCTTCCAATCCCAGACTTTCTCAATAAACTTTGCACGACCGAGGTCATGCCTCGATATTTTTTGTTGATCAAGCTGTCTTTCTACAACAATTTGTGTTGCTATTCCCGCATGATCAGTCCCTGGCTGCCATAGTGTGTTATCGCCCTTCATACGGTGATAACGAGTTAGCGCGTCCATTAGAGTTTGATTAAAGCCATGACCCATATGGAGGGTCCCTGTAACATTAGGGGGAGGAAGAAGGATAGAAAATGAATGTGGATTGTTTAAATCCTCTCCTAATTTATAGTAGCCTTTAGATTCCCAGAATCCATACCATTTTTTTTCAATGTCAGATGGGTTAAACGATTTTGATAATTCTTTATTCATTGGAGTGTAATTTATATGTTAACTAATTTTATCACGCGAAGTCGCTAGATAAATTAAATCTACTTATTTGAGCAGACCTTACAATGTGGGTCTTTTGGCACTTTTAAAGTTTTCCAGTTCATATCCTTGGACTCTAAAATAAGTAATCTGCCCATTAGTGACTTTCCAACCTCCAATATTATCTTCATAGCCTCTGCTGCCTGAGTGCATCCAATGATTCCAACAATAGGAGAAAATACCCCATGATCTGAGCATCTTAATTCTTCATCCGCACCTGTATCTGGAAATAAACATTGATAGCAAGGACTATCTTCATTTCTAAAATCAAATACGCTAACCTGCCCATCAAATCCTATTGCTGCACCTGATACAAGTGGTTTCTTTAAATCATAAGAAATCTGATTTAAAGAATATCGAGTTAAGAAATTATCAGAACAATCAATAATAACATCTACTTCATTGGCTACCTTCTTCATTTTTTCTATATCAAGCCTCTCTTCTATTCCAAATATTTTAACTTCTGGATTAATATCTTCTAGCGTAGATTTTGCAGATAATGCCTTATTAATACCAATGCGTTTATCAGTATGTAAAATTTGTCTCTGAAGATTACTTAGGTCTACATTATCAAAATCACATATTGTTATTTTTCCAATACCAGATGCCGCAAGATATATTGATGCCGCAGACCCTAAACCACCTGCTCCAACTATCAATATATGACTATTTATAAGATTTAATTGTCCTTCATACTCTATATCAGGTAACAAAATATGTCGGCTATATCTAATTAGTTGATTATCAGTCATGTCATTAACTTTAGTTCATAATAAAAGGTTATGATGCGATTATAGTTTATTGATTAGGATGATACATATTAAAAAAATTACTTGCTTAATGCTAATTTTCTTTGTTTTGGGAGCTCACTCTACCCCTAAAAAGATTTTTACTAGCCCCTCTTTTGATGCTTACCTTTACTTAGACTCTGTAAAGAATGAAAAATATAAAATTAAAGCATTTATAACTTTCGATATTAAGAATAGCTCATTATTATCTAAATCTAAATTTTATTCCCAACTTATCTCTTACGAGTGTGGTCAAAATATTCCAAAAATTGTTGAGGAGCTTCTTGCGGAGAAGCCTTTTGGCAAGGGGAAAAAGATTACAAATACTCAGGAGCTTAAGAAGGCTCGAAATTTAGTCAGCTCCGCATACCCGTCATTATTTAAAGAGACGTGTATTTAGATAAATTTAAATGCCCCCCTCATAGATTATTGACCAGCCAGAATCTTTTTTGGTCCATATTTGTTGTTTGATCATCTCATTTTTTAACAAATTACTACTATATATCTGCTTAAATTTTACTAAAATTAGATCTTCATCATTTCCAGGATATTCAAAAAATGAGATGTCTTCAATCTTTATTTGTAAGCCTTGTGATTTTTTAAACACGTTTATTTTATGAGCTGTCCATTTAGGGTAACTATCATTATTATATCTGGCCATATCTGAATAATATTTTAGGTATTTCTCAGTATCTTTTTCCTCCCAGCTACTTTTCCACCCTTGAATCTTTTTAAGGATTTCATTTTTAGACATAACTATATCTGATGAATCGCGACCGCTGATAATACTCAAACCAGTATCTGAAATAATTACAGGAGTGCCTGATTCATTTAGTATATAAGCCAACTCATTAATATCTTCATTACTTAAGACTATACAACCGTCACTAGATTGAGGGGGTCTAGAATAAGTTGAACTTGGAGTTCCATGAATCCAAATACCAGAACCAGTAAAATTATTAATTCTATCGTATGCGCTTGGAAAATTTAGAGAATATGCACCCTCTCCGTATAGGTCAGGGAGTTTTGAGGTAATTTTATTTTTAATGAAATATGTACCAATTGGCGTTTTTTTGTCCCCCTCAAATTTTTTTCCATACCCTTTCTTACCAACAGACATATAATAATCTGATATATATTTTAACTTACCTTCATTGTTACTAAATGAGAATAATCTTGAGCTTTTAACATCTATAAAAATTAAATATTTTATATCTTTGGCTAATAAAGCTTTTATTTTAGATCCTATGAGATTTTTATCTAAATTATTAAAGCTTTCTATCCTCCTAGATAACTCTAATTTTAGATCATAGATTTTCTTTTTATGCTGTTTGTGTGTATCAGCACTAACCTGATCATAGTTGTGACTCTGAATCAAAAGGAGGTCGCCATAAATCATATGTGCAAGCTTAAAATTTGGATTTATATCAATGAGGTTCTTAACAATTATAAGCGCTGCTTCGATTTTTCCTTCCGAAATATTATTCGCAGCTTCAACTAATAATTGTTCTGTTTTTTTTATTTTTTGATTAGTTGTTATTTTTTCGATTGAGAATGAATTGCTGGTTAATAAAATACTTATTATTATTGATATAAAAAAATTTGTCATCGTGCTTATTATTAGCTCTTAGTATTCTCTTCAACTATTTTATACTTTCCAGACTCGTTAATAATAACTAAAGTCTTCTCTTCCTTGTCACTATATTTTCCGGAATTATATGCTTGGCTCATAGTAATAAACCAAAATCCATCTTTAAATTTATATTTAATATTGCTTATCTCAATATTAATATTTTTCTTATTTATAATTTTTTCTGTTCTTGTTTGTTTCCATCTTTCATAATTTACCTCACTTTTAATTTTGAAATATTTTGAATAATTTGAAAAGTAAGCTACTAAATCTTTACTTTCCCACGATACTTTCCAGCTTTCAACAAATGAGGATAGGTCAGCTATTTCTTGTTCCTTAGATTTATTTTTAGATTTGGATATGGGAGCAACCAACTTAGTTCGCTGCATATTTGGACTGTAACTAAACAATTCATTGATTAATTGTAATTTATTATTTGCTACCGGACTTTTATCTAATTCAAATGCTTTTCTATATGCTTCAGATGCCATTCGAGTATATACATCTCCTAAATTAATATGTGCGACCGAATAACTTTTGTTGGTTTTTAATGCCTTTTGAAGTATTTTTTTTGCTTCCTCTAGCTTGTTTTGTTCGGCATAAAGTACTGCAAGATTATTATATGGCTCTGGTAAGCCTGGAAATTTTTCAATTAAATTATTGTAAGTTTTAATCGCTAGTTCTTTTTTTTCTAGTTTTGTTTCTGTCACAGCCTTTAAAAATAGTAAATTCTGATTATTTGGTTCATTTTTTAGCAACTGATTAATTTCTATTATTGCTGCAGAAGGAGAAGTAACAACCATTGATTTAATTTTATTAATATCTGCTGCTGAGGAAAATTGAATATTAAATATCGGCAGGATTATTATTAAAAATTTAAAAATTATTTTCAAGCAGTCTCTCCCTTAAATATTATACATAAATGGGGTGGCTGATGGGGCTCGAACCCACGACAACTGGAATCACAATCCAGGACTCTACCAACTGAGCTACAGCCACCAAAAACTGGCCTGCCCGACAGGAATCGAACCTGTAACCCCCAGCTTAGAAGGCTGGTGCTCTATCCGATTGAGCTACGGGCAGATAACTTACTAAATAAAGCAATGTTACTTTAACAAGTACATTTCTGTTCTATTGTATTGCAAATAATGGTCGGGGTGGAGAGATTCGAACTCCCGACATCCTGCTCCCAAAGCAGGCGCGCTACCAGGCTACGCTACACCCCGAACGCGCAAATATAGCCTAAATAGAGCTTTTGGTCAAATACGATTTAACTCTACACACTTTTAATTTATTTTTCTTAATCGTGTTTTTAGCCTCCATGTGACATAAGCTAAGCTTAATTTAACATTAAGAAAGTTTCCTTTAAATTGTTGTTGTGTTTTTTGGGCATCTGATAAAATATTTGTTTACTATATTAGGTGCACTCACAAATGACAGCAAAAATTATTGATGGTAAGTCTATTGCCAATGATCTTTTAGATAAAGTTCAAAAATTGATTTTAATCAACGAAACTGAAGGTATAAGAAATCCTTGTTTAGCTGTAATTCTTATTGGAGAAAATCCTGCCTCTCATGTATACGTTAAGAACAAAAAACTAGCATGTGAGAAAGTAGGAATAAAGTCTCTATCTTATGATTTTGATGATTCAATTACTGAAAAAGAATTATTAAAATTAGTTAAGGATATTAATTTAAACCCTGAAATTGATGGAATATTAATACAGTCTCCTCTTCCAAATCATATTGATGAAGATAATATAATTAAGGCCATAGATCCACTTAAAGATGTGGATGGCTTTCATCCAATCAATATAGGCTTACTTGCCATAAGGCAACCAAAGTTAAGGCCTTGTACCCCTTATGGTGTGATAAAGATGCTGAAAGCTTCAAATATTAATTTAGAAGGTCTTGATGCAACAATTGTAGGAGTTTCAAACAATGTGGGTCGCCCAATGGCATTAGAGTTATTAATGGAAAAATGTACTACTACATCATGTCATAGTAAAACAAAAGATTTAGAAGGAAAAGTTCGGCAGGCAGATTTAGTTGTCGTTGCTGCCGGAAGACAAAATCTTGTAAGGGGTGAATGGATTAAAAAAGGTGCAATTGTCATCGATATCGGGATTAACAGAATTAATAATAAGTTAGTTGGTGATGTTGAATTTGATGTAGCAAGCAAAAATGCAGCATATATTACCCCTGTTCCTGGGGGAGTTGGTCCCATGACTGTAGCTACGTTAATGGAAAATACTTTACTAGCGCAAAAATTAATCTAAAAGCTTTCAAGTGTCATACAAAAAGGGTAAAATTTCCGCGCTTTTAATATTATTTACTGTAAGGGTCAATTGAAATGGTAAAGAAAAAATCATTCATGGATAAAGCCATGGCAGCAGCTAAAAAAGTTATGGCGAAACCAATAGCTAAAAAAGTTATGGCGAAACCAATAGCTAAAAAAGTTATGGCGAAACCAATAGCTAAAAAAGTTATGGCGAAACCAATAGCTAAAAAAGTTATGGCGAAACCAATAGCTAAAAAAGTTATGGCGAAACCAATAGCTAAAAAAGTTGTATCGAAACCAAATAAAAAAGAACTAAAAAAGTTTCAAACCTACGCTCCAAAATTAAATGAAAAATACATGAATAAACCTCAAAGGGGACATTTCACTAAAATTCTTAACGAATGGAAATTAGAATTAATTAAGGATATTGACCGAACTGTCAGTCATATGCAGGATGATATTACTGCTTATGCAGACCCTAATGACAGAGCAAGTCAAGAGTCAGACATGGCCCTTGAACTTCGAAATCGTGATCGAGAAAGAAAGCTTATTAAAAAAATTGATCAAACATTAGGAGTTATTGCAAGCGATGACTACGGTTATTGTAATCAATGCGGCGAAGAAATTGGACTTAATAGACTACAAGCTCGGCCAACTGCGACCTTATGTATTGACTGTAAGACCCTTGATGAAATAAGAGAAAAACAAATGGCGAAATAAAAAAAAGCCCCTTTTAAGGGGCTTTTTTAATTAATCTTCTTTAGCTTCTTCAGCCTCTTCTTTTTTCTCAGCTACTGGGGGCTGCTCAATTAGAGCCTTAGCACTTACCCTAACTCTACCTTTATCATCGACTTCAATAACTTTTACTTTTACCTCGTCACCCTCTGATAAATGATCTTTAACTGCTTTTATTCTCTCATGGGCAATTTGTGAAATATGGAGTAACCCATCCTTACCTGGAAGCAATGAAACAATCGCACCAAAATCTAGAATTTTTATTACTTTGCCATCGTAAACTTGATCAACCTCAACATCAGCAGTAATTTCTTTAATCCTATCTATTGCTGCCTGTCCTGATTCACCGTTTGTACATGCAACCTTAACGAGTCCACTATCATCAATATCAATTGTAGCTCCAGTTTCTGCAGCTAAACCTTTGATTACTGCGCCTCCTTTACCAATCACATCACGAATTTTATCTGGATGAATTTTAATTGTTAGGATCTGAGGTGCGAATTGTGACATCTCAGTTCTTGGAGCCTTTAATGTTTTCTTCATAATTTTTAAAATATGGTCAATACCTTCTTTTGCTTGAGAAAGAGCAACCTGCATAATCTCTGCAGTGATTCCAGTAATTTTAATATCCATCTGAAGAGCAGTTATGCCGTTATCTGTTCCTGCTACCTTAAAGTCCATATCACCTAAATGATCCTCATCTCCAAGTATATCCGTCAAAACAGCAACCCGGTTCCCGTCTTTTATGAGGCCCATAGCAATGCCTGCAACATGTTCAGTCATAGGGACACCTGCATCCATCATTGCCATAGTTCCACCACATATGGAAGCCATTGAGCTGGAGCCGTTTGATTCTGTAATTTCTGAGACCAGACGTATCGTATAATCAAAATCTTCTTGACTTGGTAATGCTGCTGAAAGACCTCTTTTTGCTAATTTACCGTGGCCAATTTCTCTTCTTTTTGGGGTACCCACTCTTCCAGTTTCTCCTGTTGCATAAGGAGGAAAATTATAATGGAGCATAAATCGATCTTTATATTCACCCTGAAGTGCATCAATAATCTGTTCATCACGGCCTGTACCAAGAGTCGCAACAACAATTGCTTGCGTCTCACCTCTTGTAAATAATGCCGAGCCATGAGCCCTTGGTAACACTCCTGTTCTTATTTCAATGGGTCTCACTGTTCTAGTATCTCTACCATCAATTCTTGGTTCACCATCTAAGATTTTATTCCTAACAATTTTTGATTCTAAATTAAAAAATTCATTATTAATTACATTCATATCTGAAGCACTTGTATCTTCAGTTACAACTTTAGCTATTATGCTATCTTTAATTTCAGATAATTTTTCTGACCGCTCACCTTTAGACTTAATTTCAAATGCCTTCTCTAGATCTTTGGCAGCAATTTTTTCGATCTGCGAAATTAAATTCTTATTTTCCTCAGGAGCTTTCCAATCCCATGGATTTTTTGCTGTCTCTTTAGCAAAATCATTAATCATTTTAATAACAGGTTGCATTGCTTTATGTCCAGCTTGAACAGCATCTAACATAACCGCTTCTGGCAATTCTTTAGCTTCAGACTCAACCATAAGAACTGCAGCATCACTGCCTGCAACAACTAGGTCTAGATCACTTTCTAATAACTGAGTTTTTGATGGGTTTATTATAAATTTTTCGTCGACATAACCTACACGAGAAGCCCCAACTGGACCATAGAATGGAATGCCTGAAATAGCCAAAGCTGCTGAAGCTCCAATAATTGCAGGAATATCTGAATTTATTTCACTATCCGAAGACATTACGGTAGCTACAATTTGGATTTCGTTATAAAAGTTTTTAGGGAATAATGGCCTAAGAGGTCTATCGATTAACCTACATGTTAGAGTCTCTTTCTCACTTGGACGACCCTCTCTCTTAAAGAAACCACCTGGAATTTTTCCTCCAGCATATGTTTTTTCTTGATAATCTACTGTCAATGGGAAGAAATCTTGCCCTTCCTTAGCATTTTTTCTACCTACCGCGGTTACAAAAACTACCGTATCTCCATAAGTTACCATTACAGCACCGTCAGCTTGACGTCCTATCTCACCTGTTTCTATTGTTAGAGTATTGTCACCAAACTTGACACTTTTTTTTACTATATTAAACATTTGTATTTTCCTTTAATTTTTTTAATCATTATTCACTTCTCAATAATGAATGACTCAATAATAAAAAAGCCGATACATGCCTTAGCAGCAAATTATCGGCTTTAAATTCACAAAAACTTTTTTATTTTCTTAAACCAAGACGTTTTATTAGGCCCTGGTAACGCTCAAGACTTTCTCTTTTTAGGTAGTCTAGAAGTTTACGTCGTTGACTTACTAAAGCCAAAAGACCTCTTCTTGAATGATGGTCTTTTGCATTAACTTGAAAGTGTCCTGTTAAATAATTAATTCTATCTGTTATTAAGGCAACCTGTACCTCAGGTGAGCCAGTATCATTTTTAGCTATTTGATATTCTGCTACTATCTTTGCTTTTTCTACAGCAGTACTAGTCATTTATTTCTCCTATTTCAGAACCGAACATTTTAACGGTATTTTATTAATTTAACAATATGTTTTTGAATAACTTATTTCTATATTGCCATCAATCTCTTGACCTTAAGATTTCCATTAGTATCTCCCTCAGCCAAACCTATAAAAATATTTTCTTGAGTATATAGTCTATATATATCATTCAATACTTCTTTTTTATGTACAATTTTTCCATCCTTAATTGCATTAGCTTCATCGTTATTCACAATAAGTGGATCAAAATTATTTAAAAATCCATCGATTGGATTAATAAAACTTAACCTATCCTCCCCTGAAGATTCTTCTATTGAATCTAATGAGACAGCATTATCGATAGAAAGTGAGCCAACTACCGTTCTTCTTAAACCAATTAGATAACCCCCCACATTTAATTTTTTCCCTATATCCTCTGCTAATGTGCGGATATACGTTCCTTTTGAACAATCTACCTCAATAATCAATTCATTTTTTTCTAAATTAATTAACCTAATTGAAAGAATTTTGACAATTCTTTTTTTTCTAGGTATTTCAATACCTTCTCGAGCATATTGATAAAGCGGCTTCCCATCGTGCTTCAATGCTGAATGCATTGGTGGTGTTTGCTCAATTGCCCCATGAAAACTTTCTAGTGCATTAACAACCTGAGTTTTGTTTGGAAAAGTATCAATATTTAACTCTGTTAACGATCCTTCTGCATCTCCGGTAGAGCTAGTAAATCCTAATTTTATACTTGCTTCATATGTTTTGTTTGCATCAAACAGATAGCTTGAAAATTTAGTAGCCTCTCCAAGACATACAGGTAACAAACCTGTAGCTAACGGATCTAATGTTCCTGTGTGACCTGCTTTTTTTGGATTATAAAGCCATTTTATTTTAGAAAGAGCCTGGTTTGATGAAAATCCTAGAGGCTTATCAATTATCAAAAGGCCATTAATTTCTTGCCTGAGGGCCTTAACTATCATAAATTATTTACTGTCATTTTTTAAAACACTATCAAGCAAGCGAGAAATTTTCATACTTTCATCAATTGTCTTATCGTATACAAAATGAAGTTTTGGAATGCCTCTTGTAGTCATTTTCTTTGCTAATTGAGACCTTAGAAAAGGCATTGATCTTTTAAGTCCCTTAGAAACTTCCTCATCGTATTCACTAGCTACAAAAAAAACTTTAGCATGCTTGAGACATGGAGACACCTCAACATCAAGAATTGTAAGCCTTGTTAGTGATGGGTCTTTGATCTGAAATTGCAGGAGATCAGCCAGCTCTTTTTTTATTTGCTGACTAATTCTGTCACTTCTTGGATAATCCTTAGGCAATGTTAAAGCTTCCTTGCCACTTCAACTGTTTCATATACTTCAATTTGGTCACCAACATTAATATCATTAAAATTCTGAATAGAAAGGCCACATTCATAATTTGCTTTTACTTCCTTAGCATCCTCTTTGAATCTCTTAAGAGAATCTAGCTCACCATCATATATCACCACATTATCCCTAAGAATACGAATTTTAGAATTCTTTCTAATTAATCCTTCCAGCACATAACATCCAGCAATCGTGCCAATTTTAGATGCCTTAAAAATATCCCTAATCTCAACTAACCCGAGAGCAACTTCTTTTCTTTCTGGGGACAGTAATCCACTTAGCGCTGACTTAACTTCATCCACTGCTTCATAAATAATACTATAATAACGAATATCAACTTCCAAACTAGCTGCCAATTTTCGAGCTCCACCATCTGCCCTTACATTAAATGCTAGAACGACCGCATTTGATGCTGTGGCTAGATTAATATCAGACTCATTAACCGCTCCTACGGCAGAATGTATAACATTAACTCTTACTTCGTCAGTTGATAATTTTTGTAGAGATCCTGCCAGAGCCTCATAGGAACCTTGAACGTCAGACTTAATAATTAGAGGAAGAACTTTTACTTCGCCATCTGCCATTTGATCAAAAATATTCTCTAATTTAGATGCTTGCTGTTTAGCAAATTTGACGTCCCTAAATTTACCCTGCCTGAATAGTGCAACTTCTCTCGCTTTTTTCTCGTCATTTAAGACAATAAACTCTTCCCCAGCATTTGGTACTCCTGATAATCCAATAACCTCCACAGGAATTGATGGCCCTGCTTTTAATACTTTTCCTCCAACTTCATCAATCATCCCTTTTACTCTTCCGAAGGCTGTTCCTGCCAAAATTATATCGCTAGGATTAAGCATCCCTGACTGAACTAACAATGTTGTTACTGGGCCGCGGCCCTTATCAAGTCTACCTTCAATAACAACTCCTTTTGCAGGTGTATTAATCGAGGCTTTTAATTCTAATACCTCAGCTTGAAGTAAGATTGCATCTAATAAATTATCAATTCCTTGTCCTGTAATTGCTGACACCTCAACAAACATTGCATCTCCACCAAGCTCTTCTGGAATTACCTCATGTGTCAACAGCTCGCTTTTTACTTTTTCTGAGTTTGCATCAGGCTTATCAATCTTGTTTATTGCAATAATAAGAGGAACCCCAGCAGCTTTTGAATGATTAATTGCTTCGATTGTTTGGGGCATTACTCCATCATCTGCAGCAACAGCTAATACCACTACATCAGTGGATTTTGCTCCTCGAGCTCGCATTTCAGAAAAAGCCGCATGTCCGGGAGTATCTAAAAAAGTAATCATTCCCTTGGCTGTTTCAACATGATATGCACCAATATGCTGAGTAATTCCACCAGCCTCACCCGACGCAACTCTCGTCGTTCTTATGTAATCAAGTAATGATGTTTTACCATGATCTACATGGCCCATGACTGTAACAACAGGTGGACGAGGCTCAATAATAGCTTCAATTATTTCGTCACTACTCAGTAATGACTCAGGATCATTCTCTATTGCAGCTTCTGGTTTATGGCCCATTTCCTCAACCACAATCATCGCAGTATCTTGATCTAATATTTGGTTGATCGTAACCATCATGCCCATACCCATGAGATTTTTAATTACTTCTGCTGCTTTTACAGCCATCTTATGTGCTAAATCAGCAACAGAAATTGTTTCTGGAATCAAAACATCCCTTACAATCGGCTCTAGCGGAGCAGTGAAATTTATCTCATCATCGTCTCTAGATTTATTTCTTGTTTTAGCGGAGCGTCGTCCTCCTTTTCCAGAATCATTTCTTCCTCTGATTGGGCGTTTTTTTATTGTCCTATCTACCCATTTCTCTTTTGGCTTTTTATCTTTCTCGACCTTAACACCAATCTTTGATGCAGGACGATGTAATGTTCCATCATTAGCCGGCTCTTCTTTTTTTGGTTCAACAGCAGCAGGGGTCTGTTTTTTAATTACTTCGGCAGCTTGAATTTCTGCCAGGGCTGCATGTCTTTTAGCCTCATCGTCTCTAATAATTTTTTGTTGGCTATCTACTACAGCGACAGGAACTTCTGGTTTTTTCGGCTCAACCTCTTCAGAAATATTTTGAATTTTCTTTTCTTGGTCAGGTTTTATTAACGTTCTTTTCTTTCTTACCTCAACTTGAATAGTTCTAGCTCTTCCCTCACTATCTGTTTTTCTTATTTCTGTACTCTGTTTGCGCGTTAAAGTAATTTTAGACTTAGGTTTTTGATCGCCGCCATGCGAATTACGAAGAAAATTCAACAGTGCAGCTTTATCTGCCTCAATAAGTTCATCCGAAGCAGTCGCCTTATCCACGCCCGCACTTTTTAGTTGCTCTAGCAATAAATCTATTGGTAAACCCAATTCAATTGCAAACTTTTCTACTGTAGATGTTCCCATTCAAACTCCAATAAATTATTTAAACAAACCATGGTGCGCGAGCTGTCATGATTAAATGCTTCGCTTTTTCTTCATCCATTTTAACCAAATCTAGCAATTCATCAGCTGCTAATTCTGCAAGATCTTCCATTGACACAATACCTTTTGATGCTAATAACTTGGCCGTATCAACATCCATCCCTTCCATTGATAAAAGATTTTCGGCCGGCTCTGGTACTTTCTCTTCCTTTGCAATGGCATCAGTCAGAATTGCAGCTGTAGCTCTTGATCTAAGTTCAGTAACAGTATCTTCATCAAATGCTGCAATTTGAACCATCTCCTCAATAGGAACATAGGCGACCTCTTCTATAGTAGAAAAACCTTCCTGAACTAAAATATCAGCAACATCTTCATCAACATCTAGTTTTTCTATAAATAATTTACTTACAGAGGCATACTCATCCTTAGTTTTCTGATCAGATTCTTCTTCCGTTAAGATATTTAGCTCCCAACCTGTTAATTCAGATGCAAGCCTTATGTTTTGCCCCCCTCTGCCAATTGCTTGTGCAAGCTGGTCTTCTGAGACCGCTAAATCCATGCTGTGCTTATCCTCATCGACAACTATACTAGTAACCTCTGCCGGTGCCATTGCATTGATAACAAATTGAGCAGGTTCAATAGACCATAAAACTATATCTACTCGTTCTCCAGCCAACTCTCCTGTAACTGCTTGAACGCGTGAACCTCTCATCCCTACACAAGTACCAACAGGGTCCAATCTTTGATCGTTCGCTTTTACTGCAATCTTAGATCGGAGCCCAGGATCTCTTGAAGCAGACATAATCTCTAATAATCCTTCTTCTATTTCTGGGACTTCTAGCTCAAAAAGTCTTTTAAGAAATTCTGGATCAGTTCTAGAGAGAATTAATTGTGGACCACGAACATTATCGTCAACTTTTAATAGAATTGCTCTAATACGATCCCCCACCCTTAAATTTTCTTTTGGGATCATTTGTTCGCGAGGCAGAATCGCATCTAACCTACCAATTTCAATAATTGCATTTCCTCTTTCCATTCTTCTAATTTGTCCAGATACTAATTTTTCATCTCTTGCTAAGAAATCATTTAAAATCTGTTCGCGCTCTGCTTCTCTTACCTTTTGTAAAATCACCTGTTTTGCTGCTTGAGCTCCAATTCTTCCAAATTCAACTGAATCAATAGGTTCTTTTATAACTTCATTCTCTAATTTTCCCAGAGCTCTTTCATCTGTAGTAGATATTTCTGCATCTGAATTTTCAATTAACTCTTCGGGAATAATTGTCCAACATTGGAAGGATTGATATTCACCATTCTCTTTATCAATTTCTACTCGTATATCGACACCAACGTCATATTTTTTTTTGGTAGCTGACGCCAAAGCTAATTCTAACGCTGTAAATATTACATCTCTATCCACATTTTTCTCATGGGCAAGTGCATCTACAAGTAATAAAATCTCACGACTCATTTTTTTCTCCGTCTTGTTATCTTAATAATTATTTTGGGTCTAATCGGGCTTTATCAATCTGACCAAAATCAATCTCAATTAATGAACCTTCTGATTCCAGCAAAATAATATTTCCTTTTATTCCTTTTATTACCCCACTAAAATTTCTTCTTTCTAAAATTGGTAGGCGGGTTTTAATTTTTACCCTTTCTTCTTTAAAGCGCTCATAGTCTTTCAATTTCTTAATAACTCTGTCCATTCCTGGAGATGATACCTCCAACCTGTCATAGACTATATCTTCCTCAACTGATAAAACATGGTTCAGTTGGTTGCTTACTGCTACACAATCATCAATATTAATTGAATCTAGCTTATCAATAAAAACTCTTAAAAGTTGGCCGTGATTAATTATTTCAAGATCAACCAATTCATACCCTAATTGAGTAACTGTTTTATCAATTAATTGCTCTAAATCTATTGCCAATTTTTGATTTCCTTAAAAACATTACCCTCAAATAAAAAAAGGGCCATAGGCCCAAATTCAAGATGCGAATTATATCAATAAATTCAATAAATTGGAAGAATAATATTACTTGAATCTTACAATATAGAGACACGTGCAAATTTTCTTTTACCCACTTGAATGGTAATTACCGTATCTCCTAAAATAAGCTTTTTAGGGTCTTCAAATTTTTCACCATTTACTTTAATTCCTCCACCATCAATTAAGCGAATAGCCTCAGATGTACTAGATACTAAATTAATCTGCTTAAGGAGTTTAGGAACGGAAATTCCAGATCCATCGGCAACAACATCAAAACTTGGAATGTCTTCCGGAATCAGGCCTTTTGCTCTGACATTAAAATTATTTTCTGCTCTTTCTGAAGCATCAGAACCATGAAATCTTGTAACTATCTCTTTCGCAAATTCAACTTTAATAGTTTTGGGATTTTCACCTGCTTCACCCCTTAATTTCCATGACTTAATTTCTTGAGCAGTTTTTAAGGATAGAAGATCTATATATCGCCACATTAAATTATCTGAAATTGATAAAATTTTTGCAAAAATACTTTCAGGAGTCTCATTAATACTAATATAGTTGTTTAGCGACTTAGACATTTTCTGAATACCATCCAGCCCCTCTAGAAGTGGCATTGTTAAAATACATTGCTGTTCCTGATTATAGTGTTTCTGTAATTCACGTCCCATAAGTAAATTAAATTTTTGATCCGTACCTCCAATCTCAATATCCGCTTTTAGTGCCACTGAATCGTAGCCTTGCAGTAATGGATACATAAACTCATGAATTGCAATAGGCTGTTTTGACTGGTATCTTTTAGAAAAATCATCTCGTTCCAACATTCTTGCGACAGTATGTGTTGCGGCAAGCCTTAGAATTCCACTAGCCCCTAAATCATTCAACCAAGTTGAATTAAAAACAATCTCAGTTTTTTCTTTAATTAATATTTTAAATACTTGATCAGAATAACTCTCAGCATTTTTCTTAACATCTTCTTTTGATAAGGGAGGTCTAGTTACATTCTTACCTGTAGGATCCCCAATCATCCCGGTAAAATCGCCAATCAAGAAAATGACCTCATGACCTAAATCCTGAAATTGCCTTAATTTATTCAATAAAACCGTATGCCCCAAATGTAAATCAGGAGCTGTTGGATCAAATCCAGCCTTAATTCTAAGGGGCTTGTCTTTTTTTAATTTCTCAATTAATTCGGATTCAATTAAAATCTCATCTGAACCGCGCTTAATTAAATCTAATGTTTCTTCAATTTTCAATGAAAGTTTCCAATTAATCAGTAATTAGTATAATTCTAGCTCAATTATGATTTTAAAAATATTAGTACTTTTTTAAACTTGTATTAAAAAATAAAGTTGTCACAATTAAATAATGAAAAATCAGAAATTAATCTTTGGGGTAATGTCAGGCACCAGTCTAGATGGTATTGATGTGGTATTGATTAAAGTAACAAACAATCAAATAGAATTAATTGAGTTTGCACATAAGCCTTACCCAAATACATTAGCAAATGCTCTATTATTTTCTCAAAAACCCAGCCATAATGATTTAGAGGTAAGTGTTGAGTTAGGTTTATTACATGCCAAGATTACTGCATCAATAATTAACAATATGCTAGGGAAATTAAGCATTGATGCAAAAGATGTTTGTTGTATAGGTTATCACGGACAAACTATCAGACACCAACCAATGAAGAAATTCTCTATACAAATTGGTAACGCCCATCTGCTGGCAGAAAAAACAAATATTGCAGTTGTAGCAGACTTTAGAAATAGAGATATTGTTGCTGGTGGTCAAGGTGCGCCATTAGTTCCTGCATTCCATCAACGATTTTTTTCTTCCTCGACTAAGAATAGAATTATTATTAACATTGGAGGAATTAGTAACTTAACTTACCTTAGAATCAATCATCAATTGATTGGATTCGATTGTGGCCCAGGAAATCTTCTACTCGATCATTGGGTTCAAAAAAATAAAAATAAAAGCTATGACAACCAAGGCAAATGGGCCAGAACTGGAAAAATTATCCCTAAACTACTTACCAATTTTTTGAAAGAACCTTTTTTTCAAAGAAAACTTCCAAAAAGTACTGGGAGAGACCTATTTAATTCTACCTGGTTAGAAAATTTTGATCATAAAAATGAAAATCCAGAGGATGTTCAACGAACCCTGCTAGAATTGACAGCTCTATCTATAAGCATGGCTATAAATAAATATTGCAATGGAGTAGATGAAATATTTATATGTGGGGGCGGTAGTAAAAATCTATTTTTAAAAAATAGATTAGAACAGATAACCTCACAGAAAGTAAATGATACTGAAAAATTAGGAATTCCTTCTCAGTCTGTAGAGGCTGTAGCTTTTGGTTGGTTAGCAAATGAATCAATAAGTAATACGCCTAATAATTCACCAGAAATTACTGGCTCATTGGGTAAAAGAATCCTGGGAGTCAAACATCCCGCTTAAAATAATTATTTTGCGCTATAATACAAAATCGTAAATACTCCCTCACAAAATATGATTTCAAAAAAAACAAAAATTATAGTTGATAACAAAGAAATTAATCTTCCATTAATTATAGGGACAATGGGACCCCCAGCAATTGATATAAGAACACTCAGGAATGAAGGGCTTTATACCTTTGATCCTGGTTATTTATCAACTGCATCATGTAGCTCATCTATTACGTATGTTGATGGAGAAAATGGCGAACTCCTTTATCGCGGCTATCCAATTGAACAATTATCTAAAAAATGTGATTTTCTAGATGTCTCATACCTACTCTATAACGGCGAGCTTCCAAGCACCGCAGAAAAACAAATCTATCAAAAAACAGTTAATGGACATACTTTAATTCATGATCAATTAAACAGTGTCTTTAGGGGGTTCCGAAGAGATGCTCACCCAATGGCAGTTATGATTGGTGTTGTAGCCTCTATGTCAGCTTTTTATTTTGATAAAATGGATGTAAATAACCTTGAACATCGAAAAATATCTGCGGAGAGATTGTTAGCAAAATTACCGACAATAGGTGCATGGAGCTTCACTTACAGCCACGGCCTCCCTTTTGTATATCCTCAAAATGACTTGGGTTATGCCGGAAACTTTCTAAATATGATGTTCTCAAGCCCCAATAAAAAATATCACAATAATCCTGTTCTTACTCAGGCATTAGAGAGAATTCTAATTCTTCATGCTGACCATGAACAAAATGCATCAACATCCACTGTTAGGTTAGTTGGCTCGTCTGGAGCGAACCCATATGCATGCATTGCATCTGGAATTGCATCCTTATGGGGGCCTGCCCATGGAGGCGCTAATGAAGCAACTTTAAAAATGTTAGCTGAAATAGGTGATGAAAGTCATATTGGAGAATATATAAAAAGAGCGAAAGATAAAGACGATGATTTCCGTCTAATGGGTTTTGGACATCGCGTCTACCGTAATAAGGATCCTCGTGCTGAAATAATGAAAATAACCTGTCACGAAGTGCTTAATGAATTGAATCTAGAAAATGAACCCTTATTTAAATTAGCTTTAACTTTGGAAAAGATTGCCCTAGAAGACGAGTATTTCGTGGAAAAGAAACTATACCCAAATGTTGACTTCTATTCCGGCATAGTTATGCGAGCACTTGGCATTCCAAACTCAATGTTCACAGCGGTTTTTGCAATTGCTAGAACAGCTGGTTGGGTATCTCATTGGAATGAAATGTTAAGTGACAAACACAACAAAATTGGTCGTCCCCGCCAGGTTTACACGGGGGAACCTAGAAGAAATGTAAGTTAGATCTCTTTAAACGGAGAAAGAAGATCCACATCCACAAGTGCTTGTTGCTTGGGGATTTTTAATTACAAATTGTGAGCCTTGAACACTATCTTGATAATCTATTTCAGCGCCAGTTAAATATTGTAAGCTCATGGGATCAATCAATAATGTTACTGAATCTTTGGTCACCTTTGTATCATCATCATTTACTGACTCTTCAAATGTAAATCCATATTGAAATCCTGAACACCCTCCCCCACTTACAAAAACTCTAAGCTTAAGATCTGCAGTTCCCTCTTCTTCAATAAGCTGTTTAACTTTACTTACAGCACTATCAGTAAAATTTACTGGTGTTGGCATTGCTAATTCTGGCTTGAAATCGTTTTGTATCCCTATTGTCATGCTTTTCTCCTATGACTTCTCAGTTTTTACATCAATTTCTTTTGCATACTGCTTGATGGCGCTAGTACTCATCAATTTAAGTTCACCTAAAATCTTTGCACCGGCATGAACCTCTAATACTTTATACTCTATATCGCCTTTAATGTCAGCTTGTGGATGAATCTCAATATAATTTAGAGCCCTAATATTACCTGATACTTTTCCACCAATAATAGCATTATGAACAATTATATTCCCTCTAACCTCACTACCTTCACCCATAATAAGAGTACCGTTATCTCCCCCAAGAACATTTACGTTTCCAATAATTTTCCCGTCGAGCCTAATACCCCCAACATATGTGGTGTCGCCTTTGATAACAAAATCTTCATTGATAAGTGTATCAATATTGAATTTATTTTTTTTCTTAAAAAACATTATTTTGGCCTTTTTCCAACAATTTTTTCGTAAAATAGAACGTCTGCTTTTAATTCTGTATTTTGTTCTTTTGCGACCCTCAATTCTTTGGCGAGTTTATCATAAGATATTGATCTCATTTGTATTTCTAACCCTGTTTCTAACATATTCTTTTTATGCTTTTTATTGATGCCTTCTAATTCTGCAATTTTTAATAGAAACCCTGTAATTTGACCGCCTTCATATACTTTATAAAAAAATATAAAAGATAGCAAAATCGACAATAAAACTATTGAAAGATAATTTGGCCATAAACGATCTATTCTAATTCTGGCTTTCTTGCGAGTTAATGAATTGTTTCTTTTTTTAGATATATTATTCATACATTAAGCCTATTAAGGGTAAAGAATAAATAGATTTAGGCCAGTACTTTCTGGCCAGCTCATCATAATATTCATATTTTGTATTGCCTGGCCTGCAGCACCTTTTACTAAATTATCAATCACAGATAAAATTATAAGCCTATTGGTATCTGGGACTTTATAAAAAGAAAGTCTACATAAATTTGACCCTCTTACCGACTTTGTTTCTGGGCAGCTTCCTGAATCTAAAACATCAACAAATGGCTCGTCCTTGTAGCTTTCATTAAAAATTGTAGAAGGGTCGAAATCCTTAATGCAATCAACGTACAAAGTTGCATGAATGCCCCTAACCATAGGTATTAAATGAGGCACAAATGTAAGCTTAATCTTATTTGTACCAGCAATAGCTTTTAAATTTTCTTCAATTTCTGGTAAATGTCGATGGCCAGTCAAGCCATATGCTCTAAAATTCTCAGATGCCTCCGACATTAATAGATGAGTTTCTGTTTTTTTTCCAGCTCCGCTAATTCCTGATTTTGCATCGGCTATTATCGTTTCAGTGTTTATTAAATTATCCCTAATTAAAGGAGCTAATGCTAATTGTATCGCTGTTGGATAACATCCTGGGTTTGCAACTAACTGAGCATTCTTAATCGCTGCTCTATTTACTTCAGGTAATCCATAAACTGCTTTTTTTAACTCTTCTACCGCATTGTGTTTCATTTCATACCATTTTTCCCAAATGGAAACATCCTGAATCCTAAAATCAGCAGCTAAATCGATAACTTTAACCCCACTTTCCAATAATTCCTTAACATAGTTCATCGCAATTCCATTCGGCGTTGCAAAAAAAACTAGCTCTGCTTCCTTTAACTTTGCTTGGGCTGGATCTATAAAAGTATGAGGAAGACTACCTCGAAGTGATGGATATATATCAGACACTAATTTACCAGCATCATTTCTAGATGTAATTTGATGAATAATAACATTGGGGTGACTTATCAATAGCCTTAATAATTCAATGCCTGTATATCCAGACCCTCCAACTATGCTAACTTTAATTTTTGCATTCATTTTATTATTTTATGCTTTTATTGTAGATACATGTTGATAAAAAAAAGCCGCTGAAGCGGCTTTTTTTGTTTTATCGTTTTGAGAACTGTTTTTTACGCCTAGCTTTTCTAAAACCAACTTTCTTCCGTTCAACTTCCCGACTATCTCGAGTTACATATCCTGCACTTGATAATTCAGGTTTTAATGCAATATCATAATCCATCAAAGCTCGAGTGATTCCATGTCTTACCGCTCCGGCTTGACCAGACTCACCACCACCGATTACATTAACCTTGATATCAAAACTCGCAGTATTATTTGTTAATTCTAAGGGTTGCTTCAGAATCATTTGGGATGTATATCTTGAAAAATATTCATCTACTGGTTTATTATTAACCACAATATTACCCTTGCCCGGCTGAATAAACACCCTAGCGATTGAGCTCTTTCTTCTTCCCGTTCCGTAATAATATTTACCTATCATAATTTTCCTGAATTTATAATGTTATTGGTTGCGGCTGTTGCGCTGAATGCTGATGCTTATCACCGGCATAAACCTTCATTTTCTTAACCATAGCATATCCAAGTGGCCCTTTAGGCAACATACCCTTGACTGCTTTTTCTAAAGCACGGCCAGGGAACCTATCTTGCATTTTTTTAAAGCTTGTTGAATATAGCCCGCCTACGAAACCTGAATGACGATAATAGATCTTACCCTCATCTTTGTTACCTGTTACCTTAATCTTATCTGCATTAATTACAACAATGTAATCTCCAGTATCAACATGTGGCGTATAGATTGTTTTATGCTTACCCCTTAGTCTATGAGCTATAGCACTTGCAAGTCTACCTAGAGTTGCATCAGTTGCATCCACTAATAACCAATCTCTTTTGACTTCATGTGATTTTGCAGAAAATGTCTTCATTGTTATAACCAACCATTTACAAAAAAAAATTTGAGAGGCGAATTTTAGTCTATTTTAATATCTTTTGTCAATTTTTTAAAGGCGTTTCCTTAAATTTTAAGCATTTGTGACATAAAAGCCATAAACATAAAAAAACCAACGTAATTATTAGACAAAAAAGCCTCAAAATTCTTATCAGGATCCATACTCCTTCCTCTTACAACGCCTCTTATCCCAATGAATAATGATATGACCATCAAAATATAAAAAGATATTGAATAATTATTACCATAACCAATAAATAGCAATATTAGAAACATGAATATAAAACTTATTAAAATAAAAGGAACTGTATAATCCCGAAATGTTAAGGCTGAAGAACGTACATTAATTTTTTGGTCATCTTTCATATCCTTAATTGCATAATGAGAGTCATAACTTAGAGCCCAAAATATATTTGCAGTAAATAAGGCCCAAGCCTCAAAAGGGAGGGAGCCTTGAATTGCTGCAAAAGCCATTAAAATTCCAAATCCAAATGAAATTCCAAGCATTAATTGTGGTACAGCAAAAAATCTTTTACAGAATGGATAAATTAATACAGATAATAAAGCGCCTAAGGATAGTTTTATTGTTAGTAAATTTAACTGCAGGACCAGTGAGAATGAAAGTAATAATAAAATAAACAGATAAAGCAATGCCTCAAATATAGATAGCTTTTTAGCTGCAAGTGGACGATTTTTTGTTCTACCAACGTGTCTGTCAATATTTCTATCTGTAAGATCATTAGCAATACATCCTGCAGATCTCATCAAAATAGTACCAGCAATAAAAATTATCACTATTTTTAATTCCGGAATACCTTGCTGAGCAACTAATAATGCAGTCAGTGTTGGCCATAGCAACAACAACAGACCAATTGGCTTATTCATTCTAGTTAGCTGAATTATATTCTTTAGATAATTCACTTGATAAATCTTAAATGTTCAAAATTTTTAAAAAATACCTCTGTTAATAAAACACTTCTGTTATTGTAGTCGAACATAGATTGACGGCTCACTAAAATATTAAAGTCATTATGGCCAGAATTCCTTACACTTTTTGATATATCATCATTTTTTGAAAATTTAGAATAAATAAATGAAGATCGTTTAATGACCTTTTTCTCAAAAATAATATCTGATAGTGGATTATCTTGAAGTCTTTTAATTCCTCTCCAGAACCCACGTAAATTAATTTTTGGGGTTACTGTTCTTGCATACATAACTAGATGGCCATCGGCATAAATCATGACTTCTCTCAAATAAAGCTGACTATTCCTAATATTTTTAAATTTTTCTCTTTCTATTTTAAGAAATTTTATAATAGCAGGTCTAATTTGTATGACCTGAAACTGTGCAATATTTTTGACACGCTTACTAAGAGATCTTCTATTAGATAACCAGAAGCGTAACTCACTTTTACCATTAATTTTTTTTTGCCACATTATTTTAATTAAGCTCTAATAATTTCCTTATAATTTCTGAGCCATCTTTCTAAATGAAGGTTAATAGATGGATGTCCTGATTCTATCAAATGATCTGCGTCTTGTTTAGCCAATTCTAAAAATGCCGAATCTCTTTGGATGTCTGCAACTCTTAACATTGGAATTCCGCTTTGTTTTAAGCCAAGGAACTCTCCAGGACCTCTAATTTTTAAATCCTCCTCAGCAATTTTAAAGCCATCAATATTCTCATAGATTGTTCTTAATCTTTGCTTAGCTAGAATTGATAATTTTTTTTGATACAACATAATACAGACACTTTTCTTGCTTCCTCTACCTACTCTTCCTCTTAATTGATGAAGTTGAGATAACCCCATTCTTTCTGCATTTTCTATAATCATTAATGTTGCGTTTGGCACATCAACGCCCACCTCTATAACTGTTGTTGCTACAAGAATTTTAATCTGTTTATTCTTAAACCGTTCCATGACACTTTCTTTCTCTGTTGTTTTCATTCGGCCGTGGATTAGTCCTACCTGATGCTGATCAAAGTATTTATTAAGTACCGAATAAGTATTTTCTGCTGTTTCTAATTGAAGTGTCTCACTTTCTTCAATAAGCGGGCAAACCCAATATACTTGACTACCGTTAATAACTTCTTGATTAATTGTTTCTAAAATATCTTCTCTTCTTTCCTCTGAAAATAATTTAGTAGTTATAATTTGCCGCCCCGGTGGTAATTTATCAATTATAGATATATCCATGTCAGAAAAATAACTCATAGACAATGTTCTTGGGATTGGGGTTGCACTCATCATCAATTGATGTGCCTCAAATTTCTGATTTATAAGATTATTTTTTCTTAATCGAATTCTTTGCTCAACACCAAATCGATGTTGCTCATCGATTATATAAAAAGCTAAATTCTTAAAAATTACTTCTTCTTGGAATAAGGCGTGAGTTCCAACAATGATTTTGGACTCTCCATTCTTAATTTTTTTTTGAGCTATTTTTTTATTATTAGGCGACATACTTCCTTTTAATAAGTCGACTTTAAAACCAAATGGAGCTAACCATTCTTTTATTTTACTAAAGTGTTGCTCAGCTAAAATTTCAGTAGGAGCCATAAAAGCCACTTGATATCCAGACTTAATTACCTGCATCGCAGCCATTACTGCTACAACTGTTTTCCCACTTCCTACATCCCCCTGTAGAAGACGATTCATTGGGTGATTATTTTTTAGGTCAGTATAAATATCTTGCAATGCTGTTTCCTGTTGTTCTGTTAATTTAAATTCTAAGTTATCAGTAAAGGTATCGTATAAATTATCGGAAAATTTAATTGGCATTGCTAGATGCAGTTTTTTTTGATGGTATAAACCTCTGAGAAAAAGTTGCTGTGCCAAAAGCTCATCATAAATCAAACGATGATGATAAATATTATCTCTTTGATTGAATAGCTCAATATCACTATCTTTTGAAGGGAAATGTATCTCTTCAATTGCATCCATCAATAATGGCAATTTCCTTTTAGAATATAATTCTGGAAAGTAGTCATTATAAGCTTTAGCTTCTAGAGACTTTTTAATGGACTTTTTTATGAGCTTACATAATAATTTTTGGGATAAGCCAGTCGTTGTAGGATATATTGGGCTAAAAGTTTCTGGTAATGGTTCATCTTCATTTAATATTTTATATTGTGGGTGAATCATTTCGTTAAGAAATAAATTACTCTTAACCTCGCCAAAAACACGAATTTTTTTTCCTTCAGATAAATCTTTGATTTGGCTCGGGTAAAAATTAATGAATCTTAATTGAATGCTATCGGAGGAGTCAGCGATAATTACAATTAAATTTTTTCGTGGTCCGTAATTAACAGTAGATTGTGTAATAACACCTTCAATTTGGGCTGGAGTTCCAGGCACAATACTTTTAATAGATTCAATTTTAGTCTGATTTTGATATCGAGTAGGCAGATGAAGTAATAAATCGAAAATAAATGTAATCTGAAGCTTACGAAGCTTGATTGTTTGTGAGGGAGTAAAAATCGATTTTGGCAATTGGGTATATATTGCTTTTAATCTTCCACTAAGAAGCCATCTGCCTCAATAAGTGCGTCTTTTGGGAGGGACTTAACACCTACTGCAGCTCTAGCGGGATAAGGTTCATTGAAATAATTGGTCATAATCTCATTAACTAAGGGAAAATGTGCCAGATCTGTCAGGTAAATATTTAATTTTACAAGATCATCAATACTAGTATTTGAAGATTTAATTACTTCTATTAGATTTTTGAAAACTTGATGAATTTGTGCTTCTATACCATCCACCAATATCATCGTTTTTGGATCTAATCCAATTTGCCCAGACAAGAATGTAATATTACTTTTCTTGATTGCTTGTGAATATGTACCAATAGCGGCTGGTGCATTTGTTGCTTTAATAACAGTTTTTACCATGATGTTTTTTCCATTTTTTTCGATGATTTTACACGATTGATTCTATTAATTTTTGTAATTTTCCTCAAATTTCTAATCAACTCGGCAAGATGTATACGATTTTTAACTTGGACAACAAAATTTAAGTTTGCGAAAGTACTGCCATCATTTTGCTCTACTGATACATTATCAATATTTGAATTTGATGTAGCTATAACAGAAGCAATTCTACCTAACATTCCTTTTTCATTAATGACTAATATATTAAGATTGACACTAAAGAGTCTATTAGGGTCAGGCTCCCATTCAACATCAACCCATCTGTCATGATCAAGTTTAAATTTTCTAATGACAGGGCAATCATGTGTATGAATAATTAACCCTCTATCCTTATTAATAAAACCTAGAATTGGATCGCCTGGTATGGGGTGGCAGCAAGTAGCAAGTTTAATTGCCATGCTTTCAGAGCCCTTTATCGTTATTACATCTAAGAACTTACTCTGATTTATTGTTTTCTTAATGCCATCCATAATAGCTGTTAATTGGTGAGCAACCATTACATTAATCTTCTTACCTAATGCTAACTCTATCAATAATTCATCTTTTGAATTCATATGATAATCTTGTATTAATTTTTGCCAGTGCTTTTTCTTAATATTATCAGGGTCAATATGAAAAGCTTTCAAAGCATTATTCAACATGCTATAGCCAAGAATTACTAGATCATTTGATTCTGCAGTTTTTAAAAAAGCTCTAATCTGAGATCTTGCCTTACTTGTTATAATAAAATTTAACCAAGCAGGATTTGGTTTTCCCGGGGAGGCTGTGACTATCTCGATATGATCTCCTGTTTTAATTTCGGTACGCAATGGGACTAATTCCTGGTTAATCTTAGCAGCAACAGTACTGTTTCCTATATCAGTATGAACTGCATATGCATAATCAATTGTTGTAGATCCCTTTGGTAAATTGAATATCATTCCTTTGGGGGAAAATACATATACCTCATCTGGAAAGAGATCAACTTTCAAATGCTCAAGAAACTCTAGCGAGTCCGCACCATCTGTTTGAATTTCTACAAGCTTTTTAAGCCATTGATTAGTTTGTTGCTGAAGCTCTGTTACTTGTGCATCTTTGGTCTTATATAACCAATGAGATGCGACACCAGCCTCTGCTAATTGATGCATCAACTCTGTTCTAATTTGTATTTCTAGTGGCATGCCAAAAGGACCAAATAAGGTTGTATGTAATGATTGGTAACCGTTAGCCTTTGATATTGCAATATAGTCTTTAAACTTACCTGGAATTGGCTTATATAGCGCATGCAGCGCACCTAAAGCTAAATAACAATCATTTAAATCTTGCACAATAATTCGAAATGCATAGATATCATTAATCTGAGAGAAGCTTGAATGCTTCTCAAGCATCTTCTTATGAATGCTAGAAGGATTCTTCTCTCTGCCGAATACTTCTGCATTAAGTTTAAAATTATCTAATTTAGCTTTTATCTCTACGAGGGCCTTTTCTACTACCTCTTTTCGGTTCCCCCTCGTTGCTTTAATTGCTTTAATAATTGTTTTGTGACGAAGTGGATGAATATATTTGAAACATAAATCCTCTAATTCTTCATGGATATTATTTAACCCCAATCGATTTGCGATTGGAGAATAAATATCAAGCGTTTCTTGAGATATCCTTACTCTCTTAGAAGGACTTAAATGCTCTAAAGTCTCCATGTTATGAAGTCGATCTGCCAACTTAATTAATATAACTCTGACATCCTGTGACATCGCTAATAACATTTTTCTGAAATTCTCTGCTTGGGCTTGCGAAGCATCTTCAAAATGAATTTTATCTAGCTTGGATAGACCAGCTACTAGGCTTGAAACCTGAGGGCCAAACTTTTTTTCTATTTCTTTAAGAGTGGTTGTGGTGTCTTCTACAACATCATGAAGTAATGCAGCTTGAATGGACGGACTATCTAAATGAAGTCGTGCTGCAATACATGCGACAGAAACAGGATGGGTAATGTAATCCTCCCCACTTTTCCTTTTTTGTCCTTTATGAGCATCAAGACTATACTCATATGCGCTCCATATGACTTTAATCTCTTTTTGAGGCAGATATGATTTTAATAATTGGGTTAGTCTTGAGTCTTTAGAATTTGCAGGCGATAATTGGGGTAGTGTTTTATTCTTTTGTTCCGCTATTTTTGATTGAGCGGTATTTCCCATGAATCCCCCAACTTAGGTATTAATAAGATTATTAACCAACGTTTTTAATTAAAATTTCTTCGCCAATTAACCCTGCAGCAATTTCTCTTAAGGCCAATACAGAAGGCTTATCTTTTGATCCTGTTACATCAATTAAAGGCTCTGCACCATTTGCAAGTTGCCTAGATCTTAATGCAGCAACTAGTGTTAATTGAAAGCGGTTAGGTATTAATTCTAAACAATCATCTACAGTAATTCGTGCCATTTTTGCTCCATAAAATTATTTTGTTAACTCATTTATCAAAGCTTGGTGCCTATGAAGTTGTTTATGAGTCTTTAATGTTTCTGACATGATAATGGCCTCTAACTCTTTTAAGGCACAACCAAAATCGTCGTTGATTGTAACATAATCAAACTTTTCCAAGTGACTCATTTCGTCCTTTGCTGCTGATAAGCGCTTACCAATCGTTTCTTCCGAATCTTGTCCCCGATTTTTTAATCGTTCTTCAAGAGCTTTTATTGAGGGTGGTAGTATAAAAATACTAATAGCTTCTTGATAAATCGTCTTGATACTAAAAGCTCCCTGCCAATCTAACTCAAGAATTATATCTCTATTTGATTCTATTGTTTCCAAAATAATCTCTTTTGAAGTACCGTAAAGTGCTCCATGACATTCGGCAGTTTCTAGAAAAATATTTTTCTGCTGCATCTTAATAAAACTTTCTTTATTAATAAACCGATAATCAACTCCATCGACCTCACCTGGCCTTGGCAATCGAGTAGTATATGAAATAGAGAGCTCGATGTTCGGATTATTTTTTAAAATGGCTTTCACAAGAGAAGTTTTACCTGCTCCTGATGCAGCGGTAACAATAAATAAATTTCCTTGCGATGAATTAATCATTATTCAATATTCTGTATTTGTTCTCGAATTTGTTCAATTATAACTTTTAATTCGACTGAAATTTTTGAAATATCAACTGAAATTGCTTTAGAGCCTAAAGTATTGGCTTCGCGATTGAATTCCTGCATTAAAAAATCCATTTTTTTTCCAACCGGCTCGTTAATTGTTAATAGTCGCCTTAATTCTTTTAGGTGTGACTCCAATCGATCAATCTCTTCTGTAATATCTGACTTCTGAATAAAAATAAGTAACTCTTGCTTTAAGCGATCACTTTCCGTATCAATGAGAGCCTCTTTAAATTTTCTATCAATCTTTAATTGGTGAAGTTTAACCGCTTTTGGCATAATTTTCTTAGTCTGATTAATCAATCTCTCAATTACCTTAGTATTATTTAGTATGACTTGACTAATATGTTTCCCCTCTCTTTCACGGTCAGTAATAATTTTCTGAAGAGCAGTTGGTAGCGCACTTAGAAGAGTCTTTTTGAGGTGGCGATTATCTATAGTTTGCTTGTTAGTCCCAGATAATCTGAAAATTTCAACAGGGTCTATTAGAGCTGGTTTTTTAATGAAGGTAGCTATTTTTTCTGAGGCATGAATTAATGCTTTGATTTCTTTTTCGTCAATTTCTTTTTTATTAAGTGACGCCTCATTAGGTCTTAGAAAAATCCTACAATCTATTTTTCCCCTTGAAATACTTCCTAAAATTATTTCACGAATCTGCGATTCATAAACTCTTAAATCATCTCCTAATTTTAGTTGTAACTCACAATATCGACTATTAAGGGTTTTAATTTCAATTACTAAATTACCAAACTTTGTATCCTTTTCTCCAAAAAAGAAACCTGTCATACTTGAAATCATTTTATATCCCTAAAAGTAATGTTTATATTTATTAATTAACGTTTTAACTAATTATAACTATAAAGTCTAAAAATCCATTTAAATAGCTGCCTCCGATAGACTATAATTCAATATTAAGAATATTAAGGAAAGTGCAATGCGATCTTACCAGCGCCAAAATAGTGACCTGAGGCCTATTGAATTTATTAAAAACTATACAAAACATGCTGAAGGCTCAGTATTAATTAAATGTGGGGACACCCATATACTTTGCAACTGTAGTATCGAAGAGTCCGTGCCCTCTTTTTTAAGAGGAAAAGGTCAAGGCTGGGTAACTGCTGAATACGGAATGTTACCAAGATCAACTTCTTCAAGAATGCCGAGAGAAGCAGCTAAAGGTAAACAATCTGGTCGGACCCAAGAAATCCAACGTTTGATAGGCAGAAGTTTGAGAGCAATAATAGATCTTAAAAAATTAGGGGAAAGAACCATTCATGTTGATTGTGATGTCATTCAAGCGGATGGCGGAACTCGAACAGCTAGTATCTCAGGTGCATACATAGCTATTTATGATGCTATTCAGACTCTTATTGATTCCAATAAAATTTCGACTTCCCCATTAATTGATTCAATAGCAGCAATTTCTGTCGGAATTAAAAATGGTGAGGTCTTTCTTGATTTAGATTATGAAGAGGATTCTAGTTGCGATACAGATATGAATATTGTAATGACTGGAAATGGAGAATTTGTTGAAATTCAAGGAACAGCAGAGGGGGTAGCTTTTTCAAGAAAAGAAATGGACAACCTTATTAATATGGCTGCGTCAGGTATAAAGTTAATTACTCAAAAGCAAACAGAAGCCATAGGAATCTAAAGCAGATGAAAAAAATTGTTATTGCCACTAATAACGAAAAAAAGTTAAATGAGATAGAGACGATACTAGGGGATTTAAATATTCAGGTTATCCCTCAATCTCATTTTAAAATTGGCGAAAGTGAAGAACCTTTTAATACATTTATTGAGAATGCTTTAATTAAGGCGAGATATGCCTCGGAAAAGACTGGCCTTCCTGCTATTGCAGATGACTCAGGTCTTTGTGTTGATATACTTGGAGGAAAACCAGGAATTTATTCGGCTAGGTTTTCTGGCTCACCTAAATCAGACGAGAATAATAACCTCAAATTACTAGAAGTATTAAAAGATAAAAACAAAAGAAAAGCACATTACTACTGTGCTATTGTTTTTATTGAAAGTCCTAGTGATCCGCGGCCGATTATTGCAGAGGGGATATGGCAAGGCGAAATACTAGAAATCCCAAGAGGAAAGAATGGCTTTGGTTACGACTCTCTCTTTCTTGACTATAAAACTGATCTAAGTGCGGCTGAACTATCAGCTGAAATAAAAAATAAAATTAGTCATCGTGGTCAGGCTTTGCAAAAAATAAAACAAAAACTTAAAATAATTTATGGCCAATAAAACTAAGAACTGGGGGAAATGGGTTAAGGATGATAAATCAGTCGTCTCCTGCACGGAAAAAATAAAAGTGATGAATGAGAATTTCGACGAATTAAAGCAGCTAGTACAAGATGCTTTTGAGGATGGTATTCTCATGGAAGTTTCTGACCAGCAAATGCGAGACGTGCTCCATCAGATTGTTGATGCTCTTAAAAATAAATTAATTAAAAAATAATTATTTTGGAAGACTCTTCGTCCCTTGATATTTATGCCCTCCCACCACTTTCAATTTATATACATATCCCCTGGTGTATCCATAAATGTCCTTATTGTGATTTTAATTCGCATGAGTTTAAAGGACAGAGTATTAAAGATAATGAAATGGCTTACACTCAGACGCTGATAAAACAGATAGACAGTCATAAATTTGAAACTAATCGCCCCATCCAGTCCATCTTTTTTGGTGGGGGAACGCCCAGCTTATTTAGCCCCAAATCTTTTGAAAAAATTATTCATGCACTTAAACAAAAATTTAGTCTAGCTGAATTCTGTGAGATTACTATTGAAGCAAATCCAGGAACAGTAGACAAACAATATTTTTATGGTTACCGAGAAATTGGGATTAATCGCATGTCTTTAGGTATACAAAGCTTTAATGATAAGCACCTCAAAAAACTTGAGCGAATTCACAATCAAAAAGAAGCATATGACACAGCTACTTTAGCAATTAAATTGTTTGATAATGTAAACATTGACCTAATGTTTGCTCTCCCAAATCAAACATTGCCTGAGCTTAATGAAGATATCGATGAAGCAATAAATCTTCACTCCACCCACCTTTCTTACTATCAACTAACCTTAGAACCAAATACTTATTTTTATAATCATCCACCAGCAATCCCCGACCAAGATGAGAGCGCGGAATTTTCTGATCTTGTTAAGTCCAAACTCATTGAAGCCAAATTTGAGCACTACGAAACTTCTGCTTATGCTAAGCCAGAGAGTAAATGTAATCACAACTTGAATTATTGGAAGTTTGGTGATTATTTAGGAATTGGCGCTGGCGCCCACAGCAAGATAACTAACGACTTTAATATTGCTCGATTCAGCACTTATAAAAATCCAAAGCAATATATCAAAGCAGTTAATAATCATAGCTATATCCAAGAAGAACATCTGATTAATAAAAATGATATCCCTTTTGAATTTATGATGAATGCATTAAGACTTAACGATGGATTTACTATAGATTTATTTGAACAAAGAACAGGACTATCGATTAGCTATATAGATAGTGAAATTAAATTATGCTTAGAAAAAGGCTTACTTGAGAAAAATAATGGTACGATTAAGCCAACCTTACTAGGACAAAATTTTCTAAATAATCTTTTACAAATTTTTTTAAGGAATTAAATGCTATGAAGCTCAATAAAATTATTGATGACTATGTTGTATCTGATCAAATTCAGACAGAGGATATAACAATCATTAAAAATAAAGGATTCAAAACTATTTTTTGCAACCGGCCTGACAGTGAAGAGGCTAATCAAATCACAGTTAAAAGTATTCAAGATCAAGCTGATAAAGATGGTTTAGATTTTATTCACCAGCCAGTTATAGGCGGCCAAATTACCCAACAAGATGTTGATCTTTTTAAAGTGCATTATGCCGCAGCTGAAAAACCAATTTTTGCTTATTGCCGAAGTGGAACAAGATCAAGTATGTTGTGGGCACTCTCAGAGTCTTCTGAAAGATCAATCGATGAAATATTAAATTTAACAACAGCTGCTGGATATAACCTAAGTAATTTATTTAAAAAATAATTATGCTAATTTCTGGTGTGCTTTTTTGAGTGAAGCCTTGACTGCCGAAAATGAAGTTCCACCAAAATGATTTCTAGATTGAACCGATCCTTTTAATGATAAACATTTAAAGACAGATTGATCGATAGAGGCACTAAATTTTTGTAGCACTTTTAAATCTAATTCTGAAAGATCGCACCCCTGAGTAATCGCATATTTAACTGCCTTAGCCACAACACCATGTGCCTCTCTAAAGGGCATACCTTTTTTTACTAAATAATCAGCTAAATCCGTAGCTGTAGAATATCCCTTAAATGCTGCAGCTTCCATCGATTCTTTAGAAACTTTTAGGCCCACTACCATTTCTGAAAAGATATTAAGCGTATCTGAAATAGTATCTGCAACATCAAAGACCGGCTCTTTATCTTCTTGATTATCTTTATTGTAGGCTAATGGCTGTGCTTTCATTAAAGTTAATAAGGATACTAAATGTCCAGTAACTCTAGCAACCTTACCTCTGACTAACTCAGGAACGTCTGGATTCTTTTTCTGCGGCATAATGCTTGATCCAGTACAAAAACTATCAGAGATCTCGATAAATCCAAAAAATGGACTTGACCACATAATTAGCTCTTCCGACCATCTAGATAAATGGGTCATTAACAATGATGCGTCAAAATTAAATTCTATTAAGAAATCCCTATCAGATACAGCATCAATAGAATTTGCCATGACAGAATCAAACTTCAGCAACTTAGCCACATACTTTCTATCAATAGGATATGAAGTCCCAGCCAATGCAGCTGACCCCAGCGGTAAAACATTTATTCTTTTATACGACTCTTGAAATCGTGCCTTATCTCGCTCTAACATTTCAAAATACGCCAATAAGTGGTGGGCAAAACTTATTGGTTGGGCAATCTGGAGGTGTGTTAAGCCTGGCATAATCGTTGTAATATGCTGATCTGCTAAAGTTAATGTAGCTCTTTGAAGCACCTCGATCTGAGTGATACTCTTATCTACCACATCCCTTAGATACATCCTCATATCAGTTGCAACCTGATCATTTCTTGATCTACCTGTATGAATTTTTTTACCTGGAGCGCCGACAATATCAGTTAATCTTTTTTCAATATTAAGATGTACATCTTCCAAATCTATCGACCATTTAAATTTACCAGACTGAATTTCTTTTTTAATTTGATTCAATCCTTTAGTAATTGATTTCAAATCGCCAGCAGAAATAATCTTCTGTTTCTTTAGCATTTCTGCATGAGCCAGCGATCCCTCAATATCAAACATCGCGAGTCTCTGATCAAAAGTCACAGAGGCAGTAAACCTTTTGACAATTTCACTTGTCGGCTCTGAAAATCTTTCTGACCATTTCTTTGTAATTTTTTTCATTTTAATTTTAATTATCAATTTTTTTAAATTATATCTGAAAACTCAGCATCAGTTGCGTAATGTCAGCATTGGGTCTGTGCTAAAATTAATTGTATATGATAACAACCCTCACTATTGCCTCTAGAGAAAGCCCTTTAGCCATGTGGCAGGCTGAGCATATTAAAAAAGGTATCCAAGAACTTTATCCGTCAATTAATATAAACATTGAAGGCTTTAAAACGCAAGGCGATATTCTTCTAGACCAGTCCTTAGCAAATATTGGGGGGAAGGGTCTGTTTATAAAAGAACTTGAGCATGCTCTTCTGGCTAATAAAGCAGATTTAGCCGTACATTCCATGAAGGATCTTCCCATGGATATTCCTAAAAAATTCAAACTCGCGGTTATTACTGAAAGAGGAGATCCAAGAGATGCTTTTATCTCAAATCATTATGATTCTCTTGAGGCGCTTCCTCCAGGGAGTATTATAGGCACATCAAGTCTTAGGCGACAGAGTCAAATTCAAGCAAAATTTCCAAAACTTAAAATATTGCCTTTAAGGGGAAATTTGCAAACGCGACTCAAAAAGTTAGATGAGAAAAATTATGACGCTATTATTTTAGCTGCAGCAGGTTTAATACGTATGGGCTTAAAAGAACGGATTAAACTTTATATTGATGCCACATTAAGTATCCCCGCAGTAGGTCAAGGAGCCCTAGGCATTGAAATTCTTGAGAATAATACTGAGCTCTTTGATTTATTAGCGCCTTTAAATAATGATATAACATCACGATGTGTTATAGCAGAACGAACCGTCAGCAAATCATTAGCAGGTAGTTGTACAGTTCCTCTTGGGGCGCATGCAACTATTAAGGGCAATAAAATTTATATGCGTGGCTTTGTAGCAACACCAGATGGTAGTCAGATAATCTTCTCTGAGACAAATGGTCCCGCGGATAACCCTGAAAATGTAGGGAAAAAATTGAGTCAGCTCCTAATTGCTCAGGGTGCCAAAAAAATTCTCGGTCTATGATGGAATTGGAGAAAATGCTTTGACTGCTCTTATTTTAACTAGACCTGTCCACCAAAATATAGAGCTTATTAATTTTTTTAGAGGCACTAAAGTTACTACAATTGATTATCCTTTTATAAAAATCCAGAGGCTTAAAAATTATGTTCTGTTTGATTCCATCATTAATCAACTCAATACTTATAATTATCTAATCTTTATCAGTACGAATGCAGTAAAAATGTTTATTGATCGAATGAATCTACTCTCATTAAAATTACCTGAAGATATCATCTTAGCTAGTATTGGAAAATCTACTCGAGAAGTCCTTCGAGAAGAATATCAACGAGAAGTCTATTGCCCGGATCATATCTTTGACTCTGAGCACCTACTCGATCATTTAATTTTTAATAATGTTCAATCAAAAATGGCTCTTATTATTCGCGGAGAAGGGGGTCGAGAAACCCTAAAAAAAGGATTGGAGAGTAAGGGGGCGAAAGTTACCTATGGGGAATGCTATAAAAGAAGATTATTACCTATTAATTTTAAAGAGATAAGAAAAATTACTAGAAATTTTAAAAAAACAGTCTTTTTAATTACAAGTAATGAAAGTGCCGAACACTTTATTTCTGAAATCATAAATGAAGACAAAATCTGGCTGATGAGATGCGATTTAATTGTTAATCACGAAAAAATTAGAAAAAAAATAGGGTCATTTTTTGGCAACGTTAATTTATTAACTGAAATTGATCCTAAAAAGATTAAACTAGCTATTAAGAAGTAGGCTTTGCTGGCGAAAAACTAAACGCGTCAGCATAGAACTCACTTTCAGGTAGTGATTTCTTTTTAGTAAACTCTAGGAATGCCGTTTCAACTAGAATTGGAGCTCCACAACAATAAACCTGAACATCACTCAATGTTTCAAAGTCTTCCATAACCGCCGTATGAACAAAACCCCGACGAATAATTTTATTATCGTTTTCAGTTGGGTCTGAGAAAATAGGAATGTATTTTATATTCAGATATTCACTTTCCCATAACTTACAAATTTCATTCATGTACAAATCTTCCTCGGCTTTTACACCCTGATATAGAAATATTGGTCGTGTATTTCTTGATTGAATCATATCCTCGATCACTGATTTAATTGGAGCAAAACCTGTCCCCCCTGAAACAAAAATAATTGGCTTATCACTTTCACGCATATAAAATTGTCCGAGTGGGACCTCAATACGGTGAATAGTTTTTTCTTGCATTTCATTAAAGACAAAATGAGTAAATTTACCCCCCTCAATCAATCTTAAGTGCAATTCAATGAGCGGTTCAGATGGAGGGCTGGCAATTGAGAAAGCCCGTCGACTTCCATCTTTCATTATAAACTCTAAATATTGTCCAGCACGAAAACCTAATGTCTTATCTCCAGGCAATTTAAGTGTCATCTTCATCACATCGTGGTTCAATTTTTCTAATGCCTCAATTCGTACTGGAGTTATTATTGGATTCATTAGCGCCTCATCAATTTGGGTTCTTGTTTCTATCACAAGATCTTCAGTAGCCAGTGCCTTACAGCATAGAGTCCATCCATCAGCAACTTCTGAATTATTTAACGCTGAGGTTTGATAGCCTTCTAGAAAAACATTACCTGAAATAATTTTGGATTTACATGCCCCACAACTTCCATTCTGGCACCCAAAGGGAATGTTAATCCCAGCACGAATAGCTGCCTCTAATATGGTCTCACTTGGTTTGGCATCAAAAATTTCCCCTGATGGGGATAGAGAAATTTTATAGCTCATTACTTGTCTTCTTCTCGTCGATATTCACCTTCAATCACATCATCTGAATTTCCAGTATTACTTTTTCGACCTTCTGACAAAGGAGAAGAGCCATTACTTATTGAATTTTGAATAGGAACCATCAAAAGAATAAACCCAAACAGATCTGTAATAACCCCAGGGAATAAAAATAATACGCCTGCCAATAGGTTTTTTGCACTTCCCAATAGTGCACTGAATAAATTACCCCCCTGAGTCATCATGTTCATTACTCTTGCGAGAACTAATATTTTTTCATCCTGAATTAATTGCCAGCCCAAAATTGCCATAATCACGATATAAAGAAAAAACCACCAACCATAAAGGCCTCCTAATTTGAAGAGCCCCCAGATTTCAAAAAATGGTAGAGAAATTATTGAAAGTATAAAAATTAAGCGCATGTTTTAATTAATTATGACATCCCTTGATAATCGTAGATAATATTTAATGTGGTATAGAGTCATTGAACTCAAATTAGTTTAATGAATCATAAACATTATAAACCGTAAACAGCCGATTAAAATGCAAAGACCTTTAATTACATATTTTATATTTTTATTTATACTTCTTTTAAGCTTAGGTGCGAAGGCAGATAATCTATTTACAGAAGAAGTTGATAACTTTATTTCTGCAGATGAAGCATTTCAATTGGGAGTCATCTCACAGGATTCATTAGGCAATCTAAATATTAGTTTAAATATTGCAGATGGTCATTATCTTTACAAATCAAAAACTAGAATCCTTAATCTACCTTTAGATGAATACACATTGGTTCTTCCTCGGGGCGAAGTAACAGTAGATGAGTATTTTGGAGAGCAAGAAATTTTTTATGGGGTAGCTAATCTAAGATTAAGTTTTAATGCTCCGCCCACAAAAGAAAACATTGAATTAGAAATACAAGGATGTAGTGAAAAAGGACTTTGTTACCCTCCCGTCATTAGAAATATTAGTTATGCCTCAGCTAAACCAATAAATCCTATAAAGAATTTATCTGAATCCGAGAATATTGCTAAAACTCTATCGAGTAAAAGTTTTATTCTCTCTTTGCTAGGCTTTTTTGTTTCTGGATTACTTCTGTCATTGACCCCCTGTGTTTTACCAATGCTCCCTATTCTTTCTGGCATTATTATTTCGTCGAATGCTAGGAATGCAAAAAGACTGACTCTTTTTTATGTCTTAGGGGTATGTTCAACCTATACCATCCTTGGAGTTATTGCAGGCATTACAGGTAATCTATTATCAAGTAGCTTACAAAATACGAGTTTCATTGTGATCAGTAGCTTTCTATTTACTGTCTTAGCCGCCTCTATGTTCGATTTCTTTCAATTTTCTCTTCCTAAGTTTGTCACTCAGGCCCTTAACCAATCCAGCCAAAAGATTAAAGGAGGAAGCCTATTTAGTGTTTTTCTTTTTGGGCTCATTTCTTCTCTTATTCTAAGTCCCTGCGTTGCACCCCCTCTTGCTGGAGCTATTCTGTATATTGGACAATCAGAAAATATTATCTTGGGGGCAGCCTCCCTATTCTTTATGGGTCTAGGGATGAGTGCCTCATTAATCCTCGTTGGGTTCTCAGCGAACACAGTTCTTCCAAAGCCAGGCCCATGGATGAACAATATTAAACAAACCATGGCTTATATTCTGCTAGCGATGGCACTTTATATCGCCAGGCCCCTAATGGAAGATAGTATTTTTTTTAGTGGCCTACTATTACTTCTTTTATTCTGGTTCGCTAGCCTTATTCGTAATAAATTGTTTTTACTCAAAAAGAGCTTTGGCCTTATAATTATTTTAGTCTTTCTAATAGCAGGGGCTTTTCTAGCCAAACAAATTATTCATGAGGTAAATCCGAATCATACTTCTGTCCAAAAAGTTAGCTTCATCAATATTAATTCTTTAAAAGATCTAAACTCTCAACTTAGCACGGCTAAAAATTCCCCAGTATTGCTCGATTTTTATGCAGATTGGTGCGTGTCCTGTTTAGAATATGAAAAGCATACTTTTCGTGATCCAAGCGTAAAAAGCCTTATGGATAAGTTTATCTTGCTAAAAGTAGATGTAACTGAAAATAATCAATCACACCAATTGTTATTGAAAAAATTTAACCTGTACGGCCCACCTGGAATTATTTTCTTCACCAACCAACAAGAACAAAAACAATACCAAATTGTGGGGTTTAAAAACTCAAAAGAGTTTAGTAAAATATTAGAGGCAATAATTAATCATGACCAAAAAAAATAGAATTATTACCTTAATAGTTATTGGCGCTCTTTGTATTTTATTAGGCGGCACTTATCAACAAAAAACTAATTCACCAGCCCAAAATTCCTACTCAATTTATAATGAAATGTTTATGGATATTGAGGGAAATAAAGTTCATTTAAGTAGATTTAAAGGTAAATGGCTTGTTTTAAACTTCTGGGCAACTTGGTGTGAGCCTTGCCGCGAAGAAATTCCAGAGCTAAATCAATTTGCTAAAGACAATAAGAATATTAATCTTATTGGAATTGCAATTGATGACATGGAGGCAATTGAAAAATTCCAAAAAGATACCCCTATTGAATATTTATCACTTGTTTCTAATATGGATGGAGTGAGGTTATCTAAATCACTTGGAAATACCAAAGGAGTATTGCCTTTTACAGTCATCATTGATTCTTCAGGTGTTACCGTTAAGTCTTTTTATGGTAAAGTAAAAATTCCTGAATTAAATCAAGCATTAAACCCTTAAAAAAATTTAAATTCACTTAAAAGACGTTAAAAGTAATTAAATTATAGACAAATAGACCTAATTTCGTCAAAATACGTTTTTATATTTATTAAAGGGCATTATGATGAAAGTAAAAAATCTTACCGTAATTCATGGTCCCAATCTAAATTTACTAGGTAAGCGAGAGCCTCAGCACTATGGCTCTGCCTCCCTCGAAGAAATCAATAACCTACTATCTGATGAGGCAAAGATTGCCAATATTTTTATTGAGATTTTTCAGAGCAATAGTGAATCTGATATTGTAAGTAAAATACAAGAATTAAAATCTGATTTTATTATCATTAATCCTGCGGCTTTTACACATAGTTCTGTTTCAATTCGAGATGCTCTATCTGCTATGAATATTCCCTTTATTGAGGTTCATTTATCAAATGTTTTTTCGAGAGAAGCCTTTAGAAAAGAATCTTTTTTCTCCGATCTTGCCGTTGGAGTAATTAGCGGGCTTGGGCCAGAAGGTTATATTGCAGCATTAAATTATGCAGTTAATTTAAAGTAAATAAATTTTAACGAGGTATAGTATGGATCTAAGAAAATTAAAAAAATTAATCGATTTAGTAAAAGAATCTGGTATTGCAGAGCTTGAGCTCACTGAGGGTGAAGAAAAAGTAAGGATTTGTCGCCATGCGACTGCCTTACCTCAATCTCAGAATCAGATTTATCAGGCAGTACCTCCAGCTTCCCTACCAACAGTAAGTGATCCCAATTCAGCGCCATTATTAGGAGAAGATAAAACACCACTGGTGGCAACAGGTCACGCCGTCGCTTCCCCCATGGTTGGAAGTTTTTATCGTGCCTCGTCACCTGATTCAACTGCTTTTGTCGATATCGGGTCGGTTGTAAAAAAAGGGGACACACTTTGCATTATTGAGGCAATGAAACTATTAAATGAAATTGAAAGTGATGCTGATGGCGTAGTTAAACAAATTCTTGTTGAGAATGGCCAGCCAGTTGAATTCGGTGAAACCCTTTTTGTGATTGGTTAAAAATAACATATGTTTGATAAAATTCTAATTGCTAATCGAGGTGAAATTGCACTTCGTATTTTAAGAGCCTGTCGAGAAATGGGCATCAAAACCGTTACTGTTCATTCTCAGGCTGATGCTGATGCAAAATATGTCAAACTTTCAGACGAATCAGTTTGTATTGGACCTCCCGCATCAAATTTAAGTTATTTGAATATACCGGCTATTGTTAGTGCAGCCGAAGTAACTGATGCCCAAGCAATTCATCCCGGTTATGGCTTTCTTTCTGAGAATGCAGACTTTGCGGAACGTGTAGAGAAAAGTGGCTTTGTGTTTATTGGTCCAAAATCAGAAACAATTCGGTTAATGGGTGATAAAGTTAGTGCGAAGGAAGCCATGAGAAGCGCTGGTGTTCCATGCGTTCCAGGTTCTGAGGGGGCACTATCAGACGACTCCAATGAAATAATAGATTCAGCAAAAAAAATTGGTTACCCTGTCATTATAAAGGCATCTGGTGGTGGTGGTGGAAGAGGGATGCGTGTCGTACATACAGAAGCAGCTTTGCTAAATGCTGTTTCAATGACAAAAAATGAGGCCCAAGCTGCTTTCGGTAATCCAGTTGTTTACTTAGAAAAATTTCTAGAAAAACCCCGTCACGTTGAATTTCAAGTATTAGCAGATGAGTATAAAAATGCTATTCATCTCTGGGATAGGGATTGTTCTTTACAACGAAGGCACCAAAAAATTATAGAGGAGGCTCCTGCACCTGACATTCCTCAAAGGATTAGAGACAAGATTGGAGCTCGATGTGCCGATGCCTGTAAAAAAATTGGTTACCGTGGAGCTGGAACATTTGAGTTTCTATATGAAGATGGAGAATTTTTCTTTATTGAGATGAATACCCGTCTTCAAGTTGAACATACAGTTACTGAAATGATCACTGGCATTGATTTAGTGCAAGAACAAATTAAAATTGCTTATGGGGAGAAATTATCTTTAAGACAAAAAGATGTTGAGCTACGTGGCCATTCAATAGAATGCCGAATAAATGCTGAAGATCCTTATACATTTACTCCTTCACCTGGAATTATCTCTCGGTTTCACTTACCAGGAGGTCCAGGAGTTAGAATAGATACTCATGCCTACGGTGGCTATAAAGTGCCTTCAAATTATGACTCAATGATAGGTAAGCTTATTACTTATGGTAAAACTAGAGACCAAGCTATTTCTAGAATGAAAATAGCTTTATCAGAAATGGTTATTGAAGGTATTAAAACTAATATTCCACTTCATCGGGACTTAATGAACGATCTTGCTTACCAAGCTGGTGGCGTTAGCATTCATTATTTGGAAACAAAACTGGGAATTAAATCCTAAATTTTAATGGCTTGGACAAACCTTACGATTCAGACAAGTGCTGATTCTGCAGAAAAAACCACAGACTATTTAATAGATTTAGGTGCACTTTCAGCATCCATTCAAGATAAAAATCTCAATCAAAATAATGAAGAAATTATTTTTGGTGAGCCCCACAACGGCCCTCATCAATATTGGCAACAAAATTCCATCAGCGCACTCTTCGAAGAAAATATTGATGTTGATAGAATTAAGAATAAATTAGAGCATTTTCTCAATAAAAAAATCGAAGTCATAGTTTCTAGGGTCAAGGATCAAGATTGGGTTAAAACTTCCCAAGATCAATTTCATCCTATTTGTATTCGAGATAAATTCTGGATAATTCCTACTTGGCACAGACATGAATTAAAAAATGGTATTAATTTAATTCTTGATCCTGGCCTAGCTTTTGGTACTGGATCGCATCCTACAACCCATCTATGTATTGAATGGTTGATTGATCATGTAAAAAAAAATAATCAAGTGCTTGACTACGGCTGTGGGTCTGGAATTCTTGCTATCGCTGCAAAAAAAATTGGCTGTCAAAGTGCTTTAGGTGTCGATATAGATCCACAAGCCCTAATAGCAAGCAAGGATAATGCTTTATTAAATAATGTCACAATTCAGATAAGTTCATCGTCTGAACCAATCGAGATTAAAGCAGATCTAATTGTTGCAAATATTCTATCAAGTGCTTTATCAGTACTCGCACCAGCACTAGCGAGTCACTGCAAACCTAATGGTATGATAGCTCTATCGGGAATTCTAGAAGCGCAAGAAAATTATATAAAAGAAATATATAAAGAATGGTTCGATATTGATAATGTAACAAAGAAGGAAGGATGGGTTTGTATATCAGGTATACGCCGAAATAACTAAATCCTATTGATTTATTTTATATTTAATAGGCATATAATGATTAAATATGAATAAGCTCTACATCTTTATTTTGTCATCGATCTTCTTATTAGGTTGTGCAACTACCACAGAGCATGAAATACAGTATCCTGCTCCTCACAATGACTACATTGGCCGCCTAGTTTTAAAACATTTTTTCAATGAAGATAAGAGTGCCTTTATGATACGAACATGTAAATATTACGGTGGGGTTAACCAAGACACCTCAGAAACTATTGGCGAAGACTACCTACTTCAAGAGGTGATAGAGTTTAAATGCAACTATCATGGGAAGCTTCAGGATGAACTTAATATTGATGGTAAATCATCACAACGACTAAGCGGTCTATCTGCTAAAAAAAAATGCGAAAATTTAGGATTTATAGTAGGGACAGTAACCTTTAGGAAATGTATGGAAGAGCTCACACAATAATCTTATGAATAAGTTATATACTTCTTTTTTTGTATTTATGATTCTATTGAATTCATCACACTCTCAAACTAAAACTATTAGCTATACCTGCCAGGGCTTAAGTAATTTTGAAATTTTGGGAACACCTGGAGTTAAGGAAGAAATGAAAAAAGTAACCTATGATTTTATTAATGGATCCTTACAGGATCTCAATAATATCGAATGTAATTGGGATAATAAAAAAATTACTTGCGAATCAACTTTTCTCAACTTTCGTAAATTGATTGTTGACCAGGGGGGGTTGAAGGTAAAAGATTTTATTTCTGGCAATAAAGGCTTTGGCCAATATGTTGAAAATTTTTCGGGTGATTGCAAAGTAAAATAATTTAGATTCATAAGCCTTTCTAGTAATGTATTTTAATTAATTATTATTCGGTGATATATATTTCAAAATATAACCCCTCAATCATTGTAAATAGAATTAATCAGAGCCAATACAAGGTCGAAGTTATTCAGAATAGCCATACAATTCATGAAGTCACTTTGAATCATGGCACTTTCATTAAAATTTCCAAAAATTTAGTTACCCCTGAAAAATTAATTTATTTTTCTTTTGTTTTTCTTCTGGAGCGTGAATCTAATCAATCAATCCTTTCTAAATTTAATTTAGAAATTGTTCAAACCTATTTTCCAGAATATTTAAAAGAAATAAAAAATTATTTTAAATAGTAGAAACTCATAAATGTTTTCTTTGTCTCTCATATGTAAATAAAGGAATTAAATAATGATTAAATATATTATCCTCATTTTTATCTCATTCTCACTACATGCAGAACCAACGCAAAAAAATGAAGTTTATAAAGAAGCCTTTAAAAATGGGGACACAAAATACGAAGTTACCTATTTTAATGGGAAGAAAAATGGAGAGGAAATTTTTTGGCACGAAAATGGGTTAAAAAAAATGCAAAGTAACTTTTTAGATGGGGTCGAAAACGGACTATGGGAGCAGTGGTACGAGAATGGCCAACTTAAACTATCAGTCAATTACCTTAATGGTAAAGCAAACGGACTATGGGAGCAGTGGTACGAGAATGGCCAACTTAAAATAAAAGTAAAATTTATAGGTGGTAAGAAAAATGGAGAAGAATTTTACTGGAATAAAGATGGTTCTATTCGTTTTAAGGATAACTATATTAATGGTAAAGTTAAGAAATAAGTATATTTGGGTAAAAGATGATTAAAGCATACGCAGCAATGAGCAAGGGTAGTGATCTCGAGCTATTTGAATACGAACCAGAGAAATTAAAATCAAATGAAGTTAATATCAAAGTTGAATCATGTGGTATCTGTCATAGTGATATTAGTGCAATTGATGGTAGCTGGGGAATATCAAAGTATCCTATGGTTGCAGGCCATGAAGTAATAGGTGAAATAATTGATGTAGGTTTAGATGTTTCATTACATAAGATTGGTGATCGTGTTGGTTTGGGCTGGCATTCTGGCTACTGTCATAAATGTGAATATTGTGATGCTGGGGATCATAATTTTTGCATTGCAACAAAAAAAACAGTGTTTAGTCAGCATGGTGGATTTGCCGAACAGGTCACTGCTGACGAGGTTAGTGTTATTCCTATTCCTGATGGAATAAATCATCAAGATGCAGGTCCATTATTATGTGGTGGAATAACAGTTTTTACCCCTATGGTTGAATTTAATATTAATAAAAATCATAAAGTTGGAATTATTGGTATTGGAGGACTAGGACATTTAGCCATTAAATTTTACAAGGCTTTAGGGTGTCATGTCACAGCATTTACAAACTCAGAAGATAAGGATGATTTACTTAATAAACTTGGAGCAGATGAAATAATTTCTTCAACAGATAAAACTAAAATAAAAGTAATTGAAGAAAAATTTGATTTAATTATCTCAACTGTAAATGTTAAATTAGATTGGAATTTATTCCTAAGTATTATTAAGCCAAGAGGAAGGCTTCATTTTGTTGGTGCAATCCTTGCGCCTATTGAAACATCTGTTTTTTCTCTTATGAGTGGACGAAAATCAATTTCTGGATCTCCCGTTGGTAGTCCGGCCAATATAAGAAAAATGCTAGATTTTTGTATCCGACACAATATATCTCCTATGACGGAGCGTTTTAAATTTAATGAAATAAATAGTGCTATTGAAAAGCTTAGAAATAACAAAATTAGATTTAGAGCTGTATTATCGTGGTAATTTATATTAAATGATACATTTCCTATCAGCAGCTTTGTTTGGCTCCATGATTTCGTTCATGATTCTAGTCTCCCCTATTGTGTTTACTGTTTTATCTACTGAGGATGCTAAGAATTTTTTAAGGAAATTCTTCCCAAGGCTTTTTAGTTTTGGTCTTGCTATATCTGGGTTACTAATATTTTTTAGTTTCAGAGAAGTAAACGTATTTAATCAAATTTTATCATCAATTATTTTTCTAGGGTTTCTTGTAAATCTATTTGTAATTACCCCTAGGATTAATAAATATCGAGATTTAGAACTTAATAATGTTAAATCCGCAAAAAAAATATTTGATATTCTCCATTTCTTATCTGTAAGTATTTTTATACTTCAATTAGTATTATGTCTGGTTCTATTTTTTAATTAAATGGCTAACTACAATGTCAGTGGACTAGAAACATTATCTCAGCTTGCAGCATTAAAAAAACAAGTATGGTTTGTTTACATTATTTCTTGCAAGGATAAGTCTCTTTACACTGGAATTACTAATAATATTCAAAAAAGATTAAGCGACCATACAAATGGGAAAGGGGCTAAGTATACTAAAAATCGGGGCCCTTTTACTCTAATGTATAGTGAAAAATGTCCTGACAGAATAGTTGCAAGCCAAAGAGAACACCAAATAAAGAAGATGTCTAGAGTTCAAAAGCTAACTCTTTTAGATAAATAGTAATAAATAAATTTGTTACTTACTCTTTGCCGCATATCGTATTAAATACATTTGTTGAGGACGACCCTTCATTCCTAACAAACTTCCCCCAATCTTGGCTGGCGGTTGCTTCAGAAATAATTGTTCCCTCCCCCATATTTTTAGAATAAGAGATCATATGAGCCACCCTTCGCTGTGATTCTTCACAATTATATTCAGTCAGAATTTTTGCAGAACTGATATTTTTATTTATGGGAGATTTAAAATCCATTAATGACCATATTCTGAACCGTGGGTAATTTATATCAATAGACTCATTATCATAATATAAGGTCATCTTTCCATCATCACTTAAATAACCCCCTTCCCATTTACCAAAAGCAGTAGCGGAGAATAATATAAGTAAAATACAGTATATTTTTAACATGTTTTAATCCTTTTTGTAATTAATGACATCATAACTAAATTCTTTACGTTATTGAAGAATTTATAATATTTGCTTTATTTTCATATACATATATAATTCGCACTCGCAAGGATTGACATTGAACTTTATATTGCCAGTCTTTAACCATTGACTCAAATATAAGGAAATAAATTGTCATTTCAAACTCTAGGCTTAGAGTCTGGTATTCTAAAAGCAATTTCAGATGCCGGCTACACTCAAGCAACACCCATTCAGATGAAGGCTATTCCAGAAGTCATGCTAGGAAAGCATGTTTTGGCATCTGCTCAAACTGGTACAGGTAAGACGGCAGCATTTGTTTTGCCAATTTTAAATGAACTAGCCAAGGAGAGAAATCCTGGTCGAGGTCCTCGAGTCCTTATAGTAAGCCCCACTCGAGAGTTAGCAAATCAAATTACTGATAGCATTAAGACATACGCACGTTACCTTAAAATTAATTCCGTTACAGTAACTGGTGGCATGTCATACAACTTACAAAATCGTTTGCTATCAAAACCCTTAGATATTCTTATAGCAACCCCAGGCCGATTACTTGACTTGTTTCAACAAGGAAAAATTAAACTTAAAGACACACAGGTAATGGTCCTTGATGAAGCAGATCGTATGTTAGACATGGGATTTATTCCCGATATACGTAAAATCTATAACGCTACATCTAAGCAACAGCAAATGCTCATGTTCTCTGCTACTTTTGATGCCTCGATTGCAAAAATAGCACACGAATTTCTTAAGGATCCAGTCACAATAGCTATTAAACCTGACACAAAAGGACATGTTAATATTGAACAGTCGCTTTATTTTGTAGACAATCAAATCCATAAACAAAAATTACTTACTCATTTCATTGCTGATGGTGAGATGGACCAAGCAATTATTTTTACGTCAACAAAAAGAAATGCAGACGTTTTATCAGACCACCTATATCATTCCGACTTTAAAACTGCAGCACTTCATGGAGACATGTCACAGGGAGCGAGAACTAAAACAATTAATCGTTTTAAGCGCAATGAAATCAAAGTTTTAGTTGCTACTGATTTAGCCTCTCGAGGTATTGATGTAAAAAATATTACTCATGTTATCAATTATGATTTACCGCGTTTTGCTGAGGACTATATTCATCGAATAGGAAGAACTGGACGAGCTAATAAAAAAGGTTTGGCTTTTAGTCTTGTTAGCCCAACTGATCGTGAATTTTTAAAAAAAATTGAACGCTTTACTGACATGAGGATTGATATTAAAACTGTACCTGGACTAGAACCAACAAAACTTGCATCGCAACCGCCACAAAAAAGAAAAGGTAGGGGCAATAATAAACCTTTCAATAATTCAAGGAAGCCTTTCAAAAATCAAACTAATGCAGCAGGGAAGCCTTTCAAAAATCAAACTAATGCAGCAGGGAAGCCTTTCAAAAATCAAACTAATGCAGCAGGGAAGCCTTTCAAAAATCAAACTAATGCAGCAGGGAAGCCTTTCAAAAATCAAACTAATGCAGCAGGGAAGCCTTTCAAAAATCAAACTAATGCAAAAAAAAGAATGGGTAGGAAATCAAACCAGCCGTTTGCTAATTAATCTGTTAAAGCAAGGTCTGTAATTGAGTAAAATCCAGAAGGGCGATCTTTCTCGCTCTTCCAAAATTTAGTTTTAACCACACAACATCTATCCCTATTTATATCTGATACGCCAAATTTTAATTTGGCATTGGGTATTATTCTATATATATGTCTTTCTATTCCATCAATTGTTTCAGGTGCATCATCTTGTGCGCAAAAAATTAAAACGTTCTTCCGGCGGCTATCGTCCTGTCTTGATATTACAAGATCTTCACGTCCCAGCTCTTTTAAATGTTTACGGACTTTATTGAGCTCATCGTTAGTTATTGGCTCTAATTTTAACAAACTAATTCTTTTCATTAATGAAATTGCATTTGCATTAATTTTTTCTTTACTAAGTAGTTGAGGAATAAACCTTATAATCCATGTTTCCTTTTCCTTAGATTTTTTTAGGTTAGAAACAATTTGGTCTATTGGATATTTTGCTAAGATTGGTGGTCGCATATTCTATATTTTTTATCTATGAAGTATTCTGACTCATCTATTATAAGCTTTTTT
>Ga0209502_10000085_pt1 | contig 98737 bp, 97 predicted proteins | sample ArcticOcean_MG_C_10_FD_187442 | JGI IMG/M metagenome (GOLD analysis project Ga0209502, IMG submission 187442) | Marine microbial communities from western Arctic Ocean - ArcticOcean_MG_CB11_90 (SPAdes) (version 2) | ecosystem: Environmental > Aquatic > Marine > Oceanic | place: Arctic Ocean... | reverse complement strand
TCGATACACAATGTATCGAAACCAAAACCCATTTGGAGAGCTAATATAACGATGCAAACTATCTTTTTTAATATAATTTTTTATTTTAGTTTCTTCAGCTTTATTAATTTTCTTCAACAAAGTTGTTGTAGACACAAGCCCTTTACTCTTACTGGTTGTGATAGGTCTTCTTGCTTCTTGCTCTGAACAAGAAATAAACCCTAAAAAAACAACTAAAAAGACAAGATTAAACCTCATATGAATCAATTAGTTGTACTTTATTTCTAGGCAAAAGACTATTAAATTTTTTAATAGTTTCATCCATAGAAAGATCTGATTTTCCTCCAGCAGCATTGTCATGTCCTCCACCACTAAAATTATCTCTTGCAAACTGATTTACTGAAAATGTTCCTTTAGATCTAAAAGATATTTTAATAATTTCTTGTTCTTTATCTTCTATAAAAATTGCAGCCATTACTACTCCTTCAATTGAAAGTGCATAATTAACAATACCTTCCGTATCTCCTTTAGTAAAATTATTAGCTACTTTCTCTTGGTCTGTTAGTGTTATGTAAGCTGTTTTATAAGCCGGCAAAACCTTAAGGTTACTCAAGGCTTGCCCGAGTAATTGTAGACGGCCATACGAGCTAGAATCATAAACATTGCTATGAATTCTATCATTTTCTGCACCATTATCTATCAAATTTGCAATAACTCTGTGTGTTAAGCTTGTTGTTGATCTAAATCTAAATGATCCTGTATCAGTCATAATACCAGTATACAAACAAGTAGCTATGTCTGAATCAAGCAAATCTATATCTCCCATTTTTTCAATAAAATGATACACCATCTGACAGGTAGAACACATCTCTGTATCTGAATACATATAGGTAAACTCGTCTGGTTGTTGATGATGATCTATCAACACAAAGTCTTTTTGATAGCTTTCTAATGTGTTTTGCATATCATGTCCAACCCTATGAAGAGCATTAAAGTCTAATAAAAATATAATATCTGATGCATTAATAGCTCTTTGAGATTGAGAATTCTGCCAATCAAACCTGTAAGTATTTTCAGAACCTGGTAACCAATGTAAAAATTTAGGATATTCATTAGGAACAACAACTGTGGGGTTATGTCCTTTCTTTTTTAGATAATGGCAAAGCCCTAAAGTGGCGCCCATAGCATCACCATCCGGATTTCTATGTCCAATAATAACAATGTTTTTAGGTGTTTCTAAAAATGATTGTAATTCTTTAAATTGTTTCAAAATCATAAGAAGCGAAGATACAATTTTATTAAAAATTTATGTACTTTTGCCGCGATTTATAAAACATTATACAAAAATAAAATGGCAACAAACAGAACATTCACAATGATTAAACCAGATGGTGTTGAAAATGGACACACTGGTGCAATTTTAGATAAAATAAATACCGCTGGATTTAGAATTGTGGCAATGAAAAAAACACAAATGACCAAAAGCGATGCAGAAGCTTTTTACGCAGTTCACAATGAGCGTCCTTTCTTTGGAGAATTAGTAGAATTCATGACAAGAGGGCCTGTTGTAGCAGCTATTCTAGAAAAAGAAAATGCTGTTGAAGATTTTAGAACATTAATTGGAGCTACTAACCCAGCCGATGCCGCCGAAGGAACCATCAGAAAATTATACGCAACTTCTATGGGAGAAAATGCTGTACATGGTTCTGATAGTGATGAAAATGCCGAAATAGAAGGTAGTTTTCATTTTTCTGGAAGAGAAAAATTTTAAGAAAAATTTAATCATATTTTACAAAAAAACCGAGCTAAAAAGCTCGGTTTTTTTATTGTTTTACTTTATATGTTGGTTGTATAATATAGCTATACCAATAGCAACTTAGATATCACTTCATCCCCAATTTCTTCATTTAGCATTTTAATAATTTTTTCTTTTCCGTAACTTAGTTCTTCTCGTAACACAGAAGATGTTAAACGAATTATCAAGGTCTTTTTTTGCAATTCAACAGACTGAGTATAAGAGGTAACACCTTGCCCCATAAGCTTATGCCAAGCCTCCTCTACCTTTATTTTCTGCATACCCTTAGATAGATTATTTTCTTTTATAAAAGATTGCATCAGTTGTTTGAGTGCAACAGAATCATTTTCTCTTTTAGCCATGGTACCCTTATTTATACTATTGTTTGTTTTAAAATAATACTTATTATTTCATTAAGTAAAAAAATTCTAAAACTTTTAAGCCTACATCTTAAAAATTTGATATGATTTATTACTTCGTTGAATTACATTTTCTATCCTATCAGAATGCGTATCAGTAATAAAAATCTGTCCAAATTCGTCATTATTTACCAGTTCAATGATTTGAGAAACACGATGCTCGTCTAGTTTATCAAAAATATCATCTAGTAACAATATAGGAATTAAATTAGATTGCTGTTTAATAAATTCAAATTGAGCAAACTTTAATGCTATTAGATACGATTTTTGCTGTCCTTGAGAACCAAACTTTTTAACAGGGTAATTACCAATCTCAAAGCTTAAATCATCTTTATGAATACCAACTGTTGTATACTGTAGTATTTTATCTTTTTCTAAATTTGCCTTTAAAAGATCTTTATAGGGTGATGTAAGTAACTGACTCTTATAAATTAAATTTACCTGCTCCTTGTCGTTAGAGATAACTTGATATTTTTGATTAAAAATAGGAATAAATTTTTCTAAAAACTCCTTTCTTTTTTCAAAAATATTAGCTCCAAAAGCAATTAATAGATCATCATAAACTTCTAAATTAACAGCATCAAAGGTTCTATTTGCAGCAAAATACTTTAACAAAGCATTTCGTTGAGAAAGTACTTTGTTATAAGAAATAAGGTCTTTTAAATAACTTTTATCTTGCTGAGAAATAACACCATCTATAAACTTTCTTCTAGCATCACTTCCATCGGTTACTAGATCTCTATCAGAAGGAGAGATAATTACTAGCGGTATTTGCCCTACGTGCTCTGAAAATTTCTCATAAGCCTTTCCATTTCGTTTTAAAAGCTTCTTTTGACCTTTTTTTAAACTACAAATAATCTTTTCTGTTCTATCATTTATAGAATAATCTCCTTCAACCATAAAGAATGTCTTTGAATGTTGAATATTCTGAACAGCTATAGGGTTAAAGTAGCTTTTTGCAAAAGACAGATAGTAAATGGCATCTAAAATATTTGTTTTACCAACACCATTCTGACCAACAAAACAATTAATTTTCTCCTCAAACTCAAAAGTTTTTGAATCAAAGTTTTTAAAATTCATTAAAGATAATTTCTGCAAATACATACCTAAAATTTATAGTGGATAAGGTTCTGCAAATTATTGAAAAATTACGATATATAGGCTTTCTAAATCCAATTAAAAAAACTATTTTTGCCCTACAAATTTTTAAACAAAATATGGCAACATATAAGAAAAAAGGGTACAAACCCAAAGATAAGAAAGAGCAACAAGCACTAGACATGCAGAGTACAACTGCAGAGGTATTTAATACGCTAGATGATACTGCCTCAAAATCTGAACAATGGATTGAGAAAAACAGTAAACCTCTTTTTTATGGTTTAGTTGTTGTAATTGCACTAATTTTAGGATTGCTAGGATACAACAAGTACATTGTTGAACCTCAAGAAGAAGCAGCTTCAAACGAATTATCTTTTCCAAGAAAACACTTTAATAATGCTGATTTAGCAGCAGGCTCAGACATAGACTCTTTACTCCAGCTAGGTTTAGACGGAGCAGATAATAAATATGGGTTTTTAGATATTTCAATTCAATATAGTGGTACCAAAGCAGCAAATATTGCAAATTATTACGCTGGTATTTCTTATTTAAAATTGAAAGAATATCAAAAAGCCATAGAATATCTAAGTAAATTTACTTCTGATGATGAAATACTTGGCCCAACTGCTTTAGGAGCTATAGGAGATGCTTTTGCAGATATTGATCAGGCTGAAGATGCCTTAGATTATTACGAAAAAGCAGCCTACAAAAAAGACAATGAATTTACAACACCTTTGTTTTTATTCAAAGCAGGGAGAACTGCTATGGATTTAGGTCAGTTTTCTAAAGCTGAAAAAATATTTACTCAGATAAAAGAAAATTATCCTGCAACAGATTCAGGTAAAGACATCGATAAATATATTTATAGCGCAAAATACGCTCAATAACATCAATGGCAACAACAAATTTATCACACTACGATAAAACAACAATCCCAAACGCGAAAGATTTTCGGTTTGGGATTGTTGTTTCGGAGTGGAACCCAGATATTACAGAGAACCTACAAAAAGGTGCCATTGAAACCCTTCTAGAATGTGGCGCTAGACAAGAAAATATTATTTCTTGGGTAGTTCCTGGTAGTTTTGAGTTGGTTTATGGATGTAAAAAAATGTTAGAAACACTTCAATTAGATGCCATCATTGCCATTGGAAACGTAATACAGGGTGAAACAAAACATTTCGATTTTGTTTGTAATGGAGTTACTCAAGGGATTGTAGATCTTAATGTGAAATACAGTACCCCTATTATTTTCTGTGTATTAACAGACAATAGCAAACAACAATCTATAGATAGGTCTGGGGGAAAATTTGGAAACAAAGGCATAGAAAGTGCTGTTGCTGCAATTAAAATGGCTTCTTTATCTTAGATTTAACAACGAACTTGCCAACAAACCTTGACCACTATTTTATTATTAAGTAACTTTGACATGCTACTTACTAATGGCTTAGTATTTTTAGTCAAAAAAAGAACTTACAGAGAGCTGCATGGCAATAATAAAGAGAAAAAACAAAAAATTTGATTACAAGCCCAGATACTACAAAGGGGAAGGTAATCCGTATGCAATTAAACATAAGTTTGATGAATTTAGAAGCTCAACAGTTAGTGATGGTGGTTTAAAAGGTAAAATTAATGGTGCTATTAGTGATTTAAAAGGAGAACAAAACATCCTCAAAATTGATGATGAAACCTATCAATTAGAAGAAACAGAAACAAATTCAAATAAAGTGGTACTTTATATCATTGCTATACTAGTACTTATTTTTTTATTCATCATAGATTTTGATCTATCAATTTTTAGCAAAAAATAATGTCAGACATTATTCAACTCTTACCAGATCATGTTGCTAACCAAATTGCTGCAGGTGAAGTAGTGCAAAGACCTGCTTCTGTTGTGAAAGAATTATTAGAAAATTCTATAGATGCTTCAGCAACTTCCATTAAACTTATTCTTAGAGATGCTGGGAAAACACTAATTCAAGTTATAGATAATGGCAAAGGAATGAGTACAACAGATGCTAGACTCTCATTTGAACGTCATGCAACTTCTAAAATAAGAGCTGCCGAAGATTTATTTCAATTACATACCAAAGGTTTTAGAGGTGAAGCAATGGCTTCAATAGCAGCAATTGCTCATGTAGAAATGAAGACCAAACAAGACTCTCAAGAATTAGGAACCCACATAAAAATAGAAGGTAGTAAGGTTACTTATCAAGAAATGACAGCAACTCCAACTGGAACTAATATTGCTGTAAAAAATCTATTTTATAATATACCTGCTAGAAGAAATTTTTTAAAATCTGATACTATTGAAACCAGACATATTATAGATGAATTTCAACGTGTATCTTTGTCACATCCAGAAATATCATTTAGTTTATACCACAATGATAACGAGGTTTATCATCTAAAAAACAACAATTTAAGGAAAAGGATTGTGGCTATTTTTGGTACTAAAATGAATGAAAAGTTAGTGCCTATATCAGAAGATACAGAAATGATTTCTATGGAAGGTTTCATTGCTAAACCAGCTTTTTCTAAGAAAAAAAGAGGTGAGCAATTCTTTTTTGTAAATAATCGTTATGTAAAAAGCCCATATTTAAATCATGCTGTGGTGGCTGCTTTTGAAGGACTGCTTGAACACGGTTCTCATCCTTCTTATTTTTTATACTTAACCGTTCCTACCAAAAGTATTGATATTAACATTCATCCTACAAAAACAGAAATAAAATTTGATGATGAAAAAGCAGTCTATGCAATTTTAAGAGCTACAATTAAACACAGTTTAGGGCAATACAATGTTGCCCCTGTTTTAGATTTTAATAGAGATTCCACGCTAGACACGCCCTATAATTTTACAAAAAAAGAATCTAGACCATCTAGTCCGAAAATAACAGTAGATCCGTCTTTTAACCCTTTTGGAAATGAGGATACTACTCAAAATAAATCGTCATTTCAGTATAAAAAAGAGACTGAAAATTGGGAAAGCTTGTATGTTTCTACTAATGAAATTGAACAACAAGAAACACTGTTTGACCAAGAAACAGCTCATCTTGCTAATAAAACAATTCAAGTACAGAGAAAATATTTACTAAGTTCTATAAAGTCTGGAGTGGTTTTAATTCATCAATCTTTAGCACATCAACGTGTTTTGTATGAAGAATTTTTAGACAGTACAACACTAAAAGAAGTTCACAGTCAACAATTATTATTTCCCATTACTATCTCATTTTCGTCTGCCGAAATTGAAATGATATATACCTTAAAGCCAGAATTAGAAAATGTAGGTTTTTATTTTGATGAGTTTACAAAAGAGTCGGTAACCATTAAAGGAACTCCTGTTTCTATTTCTGAAAGTAAAATCTCTAAGGTTTTAGAAGAGCTCTTAGAAAATATTAATTTAGACATTCCTGATGCTAATTTTAATCCTTTAAAAATTATGGCGACATCTTTTGCAAAATCTATTGCTATTAAAACTGGTCATTTTCTATCACAAAAAGAACAAGAAGTTTTAGTAAATAGCTTATTTTCATGCAAAGAACCGAGTATTTGTCCTGCTGGAAAAGCAACGTTTAAAACACTAACATTAGAAGAAATTGATCAATTATTTGCTCGTTAATATATGAATGGAATCAAATTTACAGAAGGGATAAAACATTTAATTATTGTTAATGTTATTCTATTTATTGGTCCTCAACTTATAAATATAGATCTCACTAATATTCTTGCATTGCATTTTCCAAAAAATGAAAATTTTGGTTTTTGGCAATATGTAACTCATATGTTTATGCATGGAAGTTTTGCTCATATACTCTTTAACATGTATGGCTTATGGGCATTTGGAACTCCATTAGAGAAAATGTGGGGACGCAATAAATTTCTATTCTTTTACTTTTCTGCTGGTATTGGTGCTGGTTTAATTTATTCATTGGTTAATTATTATCAGTTTGATGGTTTTTATGATGTTTTAATTCAAAATGGACTTAATTCAAATGATATTTCAAAAATATTAGATACAGGAGTTTATACAAATTATGCTGATGTAATAACATTATCTCAAGCAGAACTTAGCCAGTTTTACAGCTTATACCACACTCCTGCTGTAGGAGCTTCGGGTGCTGTTTATGGCGTTTTAGTTGCCTTTGGCATGTATTTTAAAGACGCAAAACTTGCTTTGATATTTTTTCCTGTTCCAATCGCAGCAAAGTACTTTATTCCTCTAATTTTACTTGGAGATTTATTTTTTGGGATGACTAAATACTCCGTTGGAAACGTAGCACACTTTGCCCATATAGGTGGTGCAATTATTGGTTTCATATTAGCTTATTATTGGAAAAATAATCAATTCAAACACTAGAAATAAATGAGTGTATTCAAAGATTTACAGACAAAATTCAAATCGGCTTCTATTATTCAGCAATTAATATATATTAATGTTGCCGTATTTATCATTACGTTAATTTCAAGCTCGTTTAGTGGTTTGTATGCCAAACAAATGAGCTTTGTCTATGAATGGTTTTCTTTATCGTCTTCTTTTGATAATTTTATTACAAAGCCCTGGACACTTGTTAGCTATGGGTTTTTACATAGTGGTTTTTTACACCTACTTTTTAATTGTCTTGTTTTGCATTATTTTGGCAGACTTTTTTTAGAATACTTTACCCAAAAGCAAGCATTAAATTTTTATCTTTTAGGAACCGTATTTGGAGGGATTGCCTATTTGCTAAGCTATAGTTATTTTCCTCTATTTGAAGGCAAGGTTCACACTATGGTTGGAGCATCTGCCGGTATTACAGCAATTGTTATTGGAATTGCAACTTATATTCCCAATTATCAATTACAATTCAGATTTATTGGGTATGTGAAGGTTTGGCATTTGGCTGGAGTTTTTATCCTCTTTGATTTAATTTCTTTAGCCGGTGGAAATGGTGGCGGTCATATTGCCCATATAGGAGGTGCACTATTTGGTTATGTATATGTTTCTCAGTCTAGTAACAAAAAAATTACTCTTTTTAGTTGGTTTTCAGAGCTACTTACCAGAAGAAAGAAACCTCTACAAACAGTCTACAAATCAACGAAAAAAACTGCTACTACAAAAGCAACAGTAGACAACCAAGCTAAAATAGATACTATTCTAGATAAAATTAGCAAATCTGGCTATGATACCTTAACAAAAGAAGAAAAAGAGTTTCTTTTTAAACAAAGTAACTAGTAAAAATACTAGCTTGTAGCGTCTTAAGTAATCCATTTCTAAGACTACTTTCAAGAAAATATAAATTATATAGATGAGAAAAGACAATTTTTGGAACAAAATACTAGTCTTTATTAATACAATAGTAGCAATGCTATTGCTCTTGTCTTATCTTCTACCGTTTATATCACCAAAAGCAAGTCCAATTTTTACCATCATAAGTTTAGCGGTTCCAGTGCTTTTTTTATTAAATGTTTTTTTTCTAATCTATTGGATTATTAAAATAAAAAAATACCTAATAATCTCTTTTCTTACAATAGTTCTTGGTGTTGGATATATTAGTAGTATCTATAAATTTTCAGAAAAGAATATTTTTCTAAAAGATGATTTAACAGTAATGAGTTATAATGTTCGTTTATTTAATCATTACAATTGGACTACAGATAATGCCATTGCTGAAAAAATATCTACATTAATTACTGAAAAAAAACCAGATGTGATATCGATTCAAGAATATTTTAAAGCTGAAAACCTTCAAATATCTTATCCTTATCAATTTATAAAAACAAAATCTAAAGACAATAAATTTGGCTTGGCTATTTTTTCTAAATATAAAATAATAAATTCAGGCTCCTTAGATCTAGAGAGTAGTGCTAACAATATTATTTTTGCAGACATCATCAAAGAAAAAGATACTATTAGAATTTATAATATTCATTTAGAGTCTTTAAAAATGAATACCGCTAAAGAAAATTTTGGCGAACAAAATTCTGATAAACTGCTTCAACGAATGAAAGCCTCTTTTAAAAAGCAAGCAAAACAGGTAGAACTATTTTTGGAACATGATAAAAAATGGAATGGGAAAAGAATACTCTGTGGCGACTTTAATAACACAGCATTTTCTTGGGTGTATAGACAACTATCAGAAAACAAACAAGATGCCTTTAAAATAGCTGGTAAGGGCTTAGGTAAGACATTTAATTATTTGTATCCTTTAAGAATAGACTTTATATTAGTAGACCTAAATTTTGAAGTCAATAATTTTAAAACATTTGAAGTTCCATACTCAGACCACTTCCCTATTTTAGCAAGAATAAAATTAAAAGATAAAATTGAATGAAAAATTATGATGTAGCTATTGTTGGTAGTGGCCCATCTGGAGCAGCAACAGCGTTTTATTTAGCACAAAAAGGAGTAAATGTATGTATCATAGAAAAAGAAACCCTACCTCGTTATAAAACATGTGGTGGAGGATTTGTTTTTAGAGGACGTAAAAATCTACCTATTGATATTTCCTCTGTTATTGAGCAAGAGTATTATGATGTAGAAACTTATATTGGTAATGAGGCATTTTCCATTTCACGAAAAGATCCAATAATTACAATGATTATGAGAGATTCTTTTGATCATTTACTTGTAAAAGAAGCACAGAAACTTGGGATAGATGTAATGCAAAATCACAAGCTTATTGGTTTAGAAAATAAAGACAAACACATCATTTGTAAAACTTCTCAAGGAAATATTGAAGCTAAGTTTCTTATTGCTGCAGACGGTGTTTTAAGTCAAACAGCTAAGTTTGCTGGTTGGACAACTGAAACTCGTAATTTAATTCCAGCCTTAGAATATGAAGTAACAGTGCCTGAAAAAGATTTTGACCGTTTGTCTAAAAAAGCACGTTTTGATATTGATGAAGCTCCAGAAGGATATGCTTGGTGCTTTCCAAAGAAAAATCATTTATCATTAGGTGTTTTAACCACAAGGAAAAAAAGAATCAATTTAAAAGAATACTATAAAAGCTACTTGGTAAAACTTGGTATTACTGAAATTATTAAAGAAGAACAGCACGGGTTTCAGATTCCACTTTCTTGTAGAACAGATGGTTTTGTAAAAGGTAGAACGTTTTTAATTGGAGATGCTGCTGGCTTTGCAGAACCCATTACTGCAGAAGGAATATCTAATGCAATCTATAGTGGAAAATTAGTTGCAGAAGCTATTATTGAAAGTAATTTAAACCTTGAAATGACAACAAGGCTTTATGAAGAAAAGCTACATGAAAAGTTAATTCCTGAATTGCGTTCAGGTGAATTTTTATCAAACTACTTTTATAAAAGAAATCCGGTTAGGAATTATTTATTAAAAAAATATGCCAATAAATTTGGAGAATATATGGTAGATATTTTAATGGGTGATAAAAGTTTCCCTATAGATGTAAAAAAAAGATTGGCACAAAAGATTAAGGAAGCTGTCTTTTAAATTTCATATTAGTTTACTTTCTTAACTCTTCTGAGATCTAACATATCTATTGGATTAATTCCCAAGCCTTCTATGTTTTTCTGAGAAAAACGGATAACTTGATCGTAATACAAAGGAATAATTGGTGCTTCATCAATTAAAATACTATCCATCTTTTGATAAAGATTGTATCTTATTTCTAAATTAACAGCAGAAATAGATTGCTCATATAAGCTATCAAAATTATCGTTTTTAAAATGAGTATAATTAGGGCCATTTGGTGTAAAGTTCTTACTGTAAAATAATGATAAATAGTTTTCTGCATCAGGGTAGTCTGCTATCCAACTTGCTCTAAAAATAGAGAATTTGCCTGTTGCTTTACCCTGTCTTAAGGAAGAAGGAGGAATTACATCTATTGTAACATCTAATCCAATATTCTGCAACTCTCGCTGAATAAACTCACATAAATCTAAATAATTACTATTGGTTGTAATGGTAATTGAAGGATTCTTAATACCTGTTTCTTGTATAAATTGCTGAAGTAATTTACGTGCTATTTCAGGATTATAACGATACCCTTTTAAGTTGTTAAAAGATGGCAAGCCCGATGGGATAAAACCATTAACTGCAGGTGTTCCTATTCCATTTCGTAAATATTTAATCATCTTTTCTCTATCAAAGCCATAATTAATTGCTTTCCTAATCAATTTATTACTTGTGATGTTGTTTTTATGATCTAAGTACACACCTAAATATTCTGTATTTAAGTAAGCACCTGTTTCCATGTGAACCAGATGTTTATATTTTGGTTGTAATTTTCCTTCCGTAGTAATAATATCATCTTTATAAGAGGCATCTAGACTCTTCATAAAATCTAAATTTCCTTGAATAAATTGTAAGAATTCACTCTGTTTATCTGGCAGAAATGTAATAGCAACAGCTTCTAGATAGGGTAGCTTTTTTCCTGTACTATCTTTTTCAAAGTAATTTGAGTTTTTTCGCAGGACAAGCTTGGTGTTCTCTACCCATAATTTAAATTTAAAAGGACCTGTTCCTATGGGGTTTGAGCGATATTCATCGCCAAAGTATTCTACAGCTTCTTTAGAAACAACAGAACAATACTTCATAGCCAACAATCCTAAAAATGGAGGAAAAGCTTGTATTAATTCTATTTGAAAAACTCCATCTTCAAGCGCTGAAAAACTTTTTACATTCTGTAAAACCCAAGCACCAGGTGAAACTATGTTTTTATCTAAGAGTCTCTGGAGGCTATACTCAAAATCAGTAGCTGTAACCAGCCTTGTAGCATCATTTCCAAACAAACTATGCTCATGGAAATAGACATCATCTCTTAGTGAAAATGTATAGACTTTTCCATCTTCTGAAATTTGCCAACTTTTGGCAATACTTGGTATAACACGTAAACTATCATCTAGTTGAACCAATCCATTATATAATTGATGAACTGCCCAAATATTTCGCTGATCTTTAGCAAAAGCTGGGTCTAAAGAGCTTATATTGGAATGCTCGTTGTATCTAAAAACTTGAGAAATATCAAACTTAGATTCTTTATTTTGACATGAAATTATCAAAAAAATAAGCAATAAATAATACCAATCATTTCTTAAAATCATAGTCTCTTTCTACTTTACAAATTCTTAATTGATATTGTTGATACCATTGTTCTCTTCCTCTATTTCTTACTTCTGTATGCTCAATATTATGTTTCCATTGCGTAATCGCCTCCAAGCTATTCCAATAAGAAACTGTAATACCTATCTCACTTCTTGCAGATTCTATCCCTAAAAAACCCTTTTGTTTAGTTGCTAATAATTCCATTTTTACTGTAGTTTCAAGATAACCAGCAATGTCATCAGTTAAGAGCGTTGTGAAAATAACGGCATAATATGGGGTTTTTAAATTACTAACAATCATAAATTTAGCTCGTATTTAGTTTCTGTTATTTTTAGAGTAGGATCATATACTTTTTTAACAAATTGAAAATAGCAGCTCTCAACTATTTTTATTGAAGCATTATTATCATCAGCCACATAAGCTATCAATTTAGGCATACCAACTAGGCTACAATAGTTAATAATTCCTTTGCAAATCTCAAGACCATAGCCTAATTTCCAATATTTCTCTAAAAAACGATATCCTATTTCATCCTCTTTATTAGAGTCTTTAATTAATGCACAGGTTCCAACAAACTTATGATCCAATTTTTTTTCAATTGCATAAATCCAAAAATCATTCTCAATATGAGCATACTTTCCAATTAATTCGGCCAACTCTTTTGTATTCTCCTCAAAAGTCATTTCTTTTACTCGTACATATTGCATCACATTTATATTGGATTGCATTTCATGAAAAGGCTGTAAATCACTCAATAACAATTTCCTAACTATCAATCTTTGTGTTTCAAAAATGATTTGAGTATTCATCTCAATTATAAGAATTATTGTAAATTTGCTAGCCTTTAAATGTACAAGAATGAATGCAGATAAAAAAGTGGCATTTTATACCCTAGGATGTAAACTTAACTTCTCAGAAACCTCTACGATTGCTCGTAATTTTGTGAGCGAAGGTTTTAATCGTGTAGATTTTGATGAAAAGGCAGACATTTATGTTATTAACACCTGTTCTGTTACAGATAATGCAGACAAACGATTTAAAACAATCGTAAAAAATGCATTAAAAAAAAATGAAGATGCATTTTTAATTGCTGTTGGTTGTTATGCTCAGTTAAAGCCTGAAGAATTAGCAGCTATAGATGGTGTTGATTTGGTACTAGGTGCAACAGAAAAATTTAATGTAACCAGTTATATTAACGATTTAACCAAAAACCAACATGGTGAGGTTCATTCATGTGAAATATCTGAAGCAGATTTTTATGTTGGCTCTTACTCTATTGGAGACAGAACAAGAGCTTTTTTAAAGGTTCAAGATGGTTGCGATTACAAATGCACCTATTGTACAATTCCATTGGCTAGAGGTATTTCTAGGAGTGATACTGTAGAAAATGTTTTGAATAATGCCAGAGAAATTTCTAAAAGAGGAATTAAAGAAATTGTTCTAACAGGTGTAAATATAGGTGACTATGGAAAAGGAGAGTTTGGAAATAAAAAACATGAGCATACATTTTTAGACTTAGTAAAAAAATTGGACAAGGTGGTAGGAATTCATCGATTAAGAATTTCTTCTATAGAACCCAATTTATTAAGAGATGAAACTATTGACTTTGTTTCTAAATCTGATACTTTTGTGCCTCATTTTCATATTCCATTACAAAGCGGTAGTGATGATTTATTAAAAAAAATGAAACGTCGTTACTTACGAGAAACTTATACGAATAGAGTTCAGAAGATAAAAAAAGTACTACCTAATGCTTGTATTGGCGTAGATGTAATTGTTGGTTTTCCTGGGGAAACAGAAGAGCATTTTCTAGAATCCTACCACTATTTAAATGATTTAGATATTTCTTATTTACATGTATTTACCTATTCCGAAAGACCAAACACTGAGGCTGCTTTAATGAACGGAGTAGTTCCCAAAAAAATAAGAGCAAAACGAAGTAAAATGTTACGTGGTTTATCTGTTAAAAAACGGAGAGCTTTTTATGAAACTCAGCTTGGAGAAACTCTTACGGTTTTGTTTGAAAGCGAAAATAAAGAAGGCTATATACATGGTTTTACCGAAAACTACGTGAAAGTAAAAACACCATGGAATCCAGCGTTTATTAACACACTGCATACCATAACTTTAACTAGTATTGAAGAAGACGGATTAGTTCGTTTCAATTTTGTTGAAGAACTCAAAGCTACTGCCATAAAATAAAAAAAAGTAATGGAAAAAATTCATTTATACTGCATGCCCGGCTTAGGAGCAAGCTCTAAAATATTTGAACGTATCTCATTGCCTAAAGATAAGTTTGAACTTCATTTTTTAGAATGGAAAATCCCTACTTCTCTTGATGAAAAAATAGAAGAGTACGCTCTTAGAATATCTGATGATATTACTCACAAAAATCCAGTATTATTAGGAGTCTCTTTTGGAGGGATTTTAGTGCAAGAAATTGCGAAAATTATTTCTGTTCAAAAAATTATTTTAGTTTCTAGTATTAAAAGCCATCATGAATTCCCATATCGATTAAAATTATTTCAAATAACCAAAGCATACAAACTTTTCCCTGCTAAAATTGTTGAAAATCTAGAAGATTACACCAAATATTTTTTAGGAGATTTTTTAAAGAAACGAGCAGAATTATATGAGATGTACTTATCTGTAAAAGATGCGAGATATATGAAATGGGCCATCTACAATGTTCTTCATTGGCAGCAAGAAAATGCACCAAATAACATCCTACATATTCACGGAAATGATGACCATGTGTTCCCTTCAAAACACATTAATAATTTTATACTGGTAAACAAAGGAACTCATGTAATGATTTTATTAAAGGCCAAAGAAATTTCAGAAATAATTTACAAGAGTATACCCTAATATTTCAGTTGTAATTTCTTAATTTTAAGTTTTTACTAACTTAAAGAATATTCAATGCAGAAAATAGTTCGTTTTTTATCAATAATATTCATCACCATACTCTCTATTACTTTTTTTAACGCAGTCTATATTTCTGATGTACCTTCAGAAAAAAACACAGCAGATACATATACTATAAAAGCTTTAAAGATTCCTGATGAGTTAACCTTTGCTGGTGAAAAAGTTCCAACAGAGCTTTATGATATTAAAGAGCGAATGGACAGAGAATTATTAGTAAATACCTATTGGCAGTCTAATGGTTTGTTATTAATTAAAAGAGCGCATAAATATTTTCCAATAATTGAACCCATGTTGAAAAAATATGGGATTCCAGATGATTTTAAGTACTTAGCAGTTGCAGAAAGTGGATTAGAAAACAACTCCTCCTCTGCCGGTGCTGCTGGATTTTGGCACTTTTTAAAATCTTCTGCTAAAGAGTACGGTTTAGAAGTTAATCAAAATGTTGATGAGCGTTATAACCTTGAAAAGGCAACAAAAGTAGCTGCAGATTATCTAAAAAAATCTAAAAAACGTTTTGGAACATGGACATTAGCTGCTGCTGCTTACAATGCTGGAAATGCTCGTATTGCAAGAAATTTAAAAAAACAGCAAGTAACTGATTATTATGATTTATTATTAAATAATGAAACTTCCCGTTATGTGCTCAGAATAGTGGCATTAAAAGAAGTCTTATCTTATCCTAAAAAATACGGTTTTGAGTTTGATAAAGAAGATTTGTACACCTACCCAGAAACTAGAACTGTAAAAGTAGATACTGTAATTACAAACATTGCTTCTTTTGCAAAAGGCTTTAACATTAATTACAAAGAGTTAAAGCTACACAATGCTTGGTTACGAGAAAACAAACTAAATAATAAAAGTAGAAAATCATACAAGATTACAATTCCTGTAAAATAAGTAACTTCATAAAAAAAACCTATCTGTTAGGATAGGCTTTGTTTGAAAAATTAACTAGTAGTATATTAGATTACTCTTACGTTTACTGCGTTTAGTCCTTTTCTTCCATCTTGTAATTCAAATTCTACTTCATCATTTTCACGAATTTCATCGATCAAACCTGATACATGTACAAAATGTTCACTGTTGTTTCCTTCTTCTACGATAAATCCAAATCCTTTAGATTCGTTGAAAAATTTTACGGTACCTTTACTCATAATATTAATTTATTGTGTTGCCCATTTAATTATAGACAACTTTGTTTATAAAGGCGCAAAATTACATTAAAAAAATCATAAAACATAATTTTATTGTTTTTCTTTCATCAAGGGTTAAACAACTGCCCTTTAAAGGATTACTTTCACTCTCCCCACAATTCCAGAAATTAATTTAACTTTTATTCCGTGAGGATGGTTCGGTGAATTGGTTAATATACGTTGAACTAAACCCTCTGTTAATTCACCTGATCTTTGATGGTGTTTTTGTACAATACGAACTTTACTATTAATTTTAATATCAATTCTACTGGTTCCATTCATTTTAGAAAGATTTTTTTAGGACTTCAAAATCGTTCACTATTTCTTTTATAATTTCTTCTGCAGAAGCTATTCTATGAATAATTCCTGCAATTTGTCCAATTTCTAATTCTCCATTTACTAGATCACCTTCAAAAATTCCTTTTTTGGCTCTGGCTCTTCCTAGCAAGTCTTTAAGTTCTTCTCTAGTTGGATTTTTTTGATACAATTCTTGTATCTCCTCATAAAATTTATTTTTCACCAATCTAACGGGTGCTAATTCTTTTAGAGTAAGGTGTGTGTCACCATCTTTAACCTCTAAAATTGTTTGCTTAAAATTTGTATGTGCAGAAGATTCTTCTGAGGCCGCAAATCTACTACCAATTTGAACTCCATCTGCTCCTAGCACAATAGCTGCTAACATTCCACGTCCGTTTCCAATTCCTCCAGCTGCAATTACAGGGATATTAACCTGTTCTTTTACCATGGGTATTAATGTAAATGTGGTGCTTTCTTCTCTTCCGTTATGTCCGCCAGCCTCAAAACCTTCGCAAACGATGGCGTCTACTCCAGCTAGTTCAGCTTTTAGTGCATACTTCACAGAGCTTACTACATGAACAACTATAATTCCTTTTTCTTTTAGAAATGAAGTCCATATTTTAGGGTTTCCTGCAGAAGTAAATACAATCTCTACTCCCTCTTCTATGATCACATCCATCAAAATATCAATTTGTGGATATAGCATAGGAACATTAACTCCAAAAGGCTTGTTTGTTGCTTTCTTACATTTTTGAATATGTTCTCTAAGCACTTCAGGATACATAGATCCGGCACCAATTAGACCCAAACCACCAGCATTAGAAACTGCTGAAGCTAATTTCCAACCACTTACCCATACCATTCCTCCTTGAATAATTGGATACTTAATTTTAAAAAGTTGTGTAATAGTATTTGTCATTGTGAGATATTAAGAGATCACTCCAGAACCCAATAATTCTTCACCTTGGTACCAAGCTACAAATTGCCCTTCTTGAATGGCAGACTGTGAGTTCAGAAACTGAACATACAAACCTCTTTCAAACTTGTGTAAAATAGCTAGCTCTAGAGGTTGACGATATCGAATTCTTGCCTGTACTTTCATAGATTCATGTGGTTGTAACTTCAAATCTTCTCGAATCCAATGTTCTTCTTGGTTGGTCACAAATAAAGTATTTCTATACAAGCCATTGTGGTTTTTACCTTCTCCTGTATAAATAATATTTTCTTGTACATCTGTTTCAATTACAAACAAAGGTTCTTTGGTTCCTCCAACGGCTAAACCTTTTCGTTGACCTTTTGTAAAAAAGTGGGCTCCTTGATGTTTTCCAACAACTTTTCCTTTTCCTTGTTGATATCGAAACTTTGTTGCAAAGAATTCTAATTCTTCTTCTTTTGAAGAAAAAATAGGGATCTGTCTCTGATAAATCTCAGAGCTATTTTCTATTTGAATTATTTTACCATCTTTGGGCGCTAATTTTTGTTGTAAAAATTCTGGCAATCGAACTTTCCCAATAAAACATAGTCCTTGAGAATCTTTTTTATCTGCAGTAACTAGGCCTGCTTTTGTTGCTATTTCTCTAACTTCCGGCTTTGTTAATTGCCCAATTGGAAACAATGCTTTTGCTAATTGTTGTTGAGATAGTTGACATAAAAAGTATGATTGATCTTTATTAACATCTTTACCTGCAATTAATTTATAAACAGATTTTCCATCAATAATTTCTTCTTCTTTTCTACAATAATGACCTGTGGCTACATAATCTGCTCCTAAGTTTAATGCAATGTCCATAAAGACATCAAATTTTATCTCTCTATTACATAAGATGTCTGGATTAGGAGTTCTTCCTTTTTCATATTCATCAAACATATAATCAACTATACGTTCTTTATATTGTTCACTTAAATCTACTACCTGAAAAGGAATTCCTAATTTTTCGGCTACAATTAGGGCGTCATTACTATCTTCTAACCAAGGACATTCATTAGAAATAGTAACAGAATCATCGTGCCAATTTTTCATAAATAGACCAATGACTTCATATCCTTGTTCTTTTAATAAATAGGCTGTAACACTGCTATCTACTCCTCCAGAAAGGCCAACTATTACTCGTTTCATGTATTCTATTCTAATTCGTCTACAAATTTACGAAAATGCTACTGAAGTTTGTTTAGATAGCGTTGATGTATTTATTTAAAAAAATGCATCCATAATAAAGAATGCTAAGGGTATCATATTAATAGTTAGTTTTTATCATTTTTTACACTACTCTTATTAAATTTATTGCCTTCTTTTTTTTCTTTTTTCGGTACTTTTTTTCCTCCTATATAGAATTCCCATGTTCCAACTCTTTTACCATCCTTGTAGAAGCCTTCTTCTTTTAAATCTCCATTTAATTCGAAGTAATTGCCTTTTCCGTTCAGAACATCATCTAAATAAGTAACTTCTTCTATTAAAATTCCTTGATCTGAATATTTTTTAGAAAAACCATTTTTCATACCATTACTAAATTGAGTAATTTCTAGGGTTTTACCGTTCTTATAATAATTTTTTAATTCACCTTCTAATTTTCCGTCAATGTACAATTCTTCTGAGAAAAGTGCTCCGTTAGGAAAGAAATAAACCCACTTTCCTACTCTATTTTTACCTACCATAGCGCCTTTAGTCCTTAACTTGCCATCTAAATTATAATAGCTAACTTTTGCAGAATCTGAGGTCGGTAAAAACTCTTTGATAATTGTCGGATGCTTTGACGTAGTAATATCATAGTATTTAAAAATACCTACTTCTTTGCCATTTACAAAAGAACCTGTATAACGAATACGTTTATTGGAATGGTATTTCTTCCAAACACCTGTTCTCTTATTATCTTTTGTAAACTGATTAATTTTTTGAGCCTTCACTTTCGAAAATCCTAAAAAAAAAGGGAACAAAAGAACAAATAAAGTAATTCTTTTTATTTTTAGTATTCTATCATTTTTCATAGAGTAAATATACATAATTCCTTTAATTTTCATTGTCTAAAAAAAGGATAAACCATGATTGAACTTTTTAAAAGTAGTTCAACATAATGATAAAAAATCATAAAATCTTCCTATGAGTTAATCCTCAATATATCAAAAATATTAAACTAATATGTAATTATTTAATTCTACTGAAGTTAAAATTAAGTTTTTAACACAAAGTATAATAGTCTAATAAGTAAGGTTTTTAAGCTTCTATAAAAACATCAAAAAAGCACTCAGTAAATCTAAGTAATTGAGTATTTTTGTTTTGTTGAACTCAACTACAAAAAATGGACATTACACAATTAAATGCTATCTCTCCTATAGATGGAAGGTACCGAAGTAAAGTAGCACAATTAGCAAATTATTTTTCTGAAGAAGCGCTTATAAAATATAGAGTTTTAGTAGAGATAGAATACTTTATTGCTCTTTGTAAAATACCTCTTCCACAACTAACTAGTTTTGATACCGCTCTTTTTCCTGAATTAAAAAAAGTATACCAAAATTTTTCTACCGCAGATGCTCAAAAAATTAAAGACATTGAGAAAGTAACCAATCATGATGTAAAGGCTGTTGAATATTTTATTAAAGAAAAATTTGACCTATTAGGCTTAGAAAAATATAAAGAATTTATTCATTTCGGGTTAACATCTCAAGACATTAATAACACTGCTATTCCATTATCAATAAAAGAGGCTATTAACGACGTTTATTTAGTAGAATTATCGGCTGTTTTAAATAGACTAAAAGAACTTTCAGAAGACTGGGCAGATATTTCAATGTTGGCGAGAACTCATGGTCAGCCAGCCTCTCCAACTCGTTTAGGGAAAGAAATTAAAGTCTTTGTTGTAAGAATAGAAGAGCAACTTAAGTTTTTAACTAAAATACCTAATGCTGCTAAATTTGGTGGTGCTACAGGAAATTATAATGCACACAAGGTTGCTTACCCATCTATAGATTGGAAAGAATTTGGATCTACCTTTGTTCATCAGACATTAGGCTTACACCATTCTTTTCCAACAACTCAAATTGAACATTATGATCATATGGCGTCATTATTTGATGGATTAAAAAGAATAAATACCATATTGATTGATTTAGATAGGGACATATGGACTTATGTTGCTATGGATTATTTCAAACAAAAAATAAAAAAAGGCGAAATAGGTTCATCAGCAATGCCACATAAAGTAAATCCAATAGATTTTGAAAACTCTGAAGGAAATTTAGGAATTGCAAATGCAATTTTTGAGCATCTTTCAGGAAAGCTTCCTATTTCTAGAATGCAACGTGATTTAACTGACAGTACTGTCTTAAGAAATGTTGGAGTTCCGTTTGGACATACTTTAATTGCTTTTGCTTCAACTTTAAAAGGTTTAAATAAGTTGTTGTTAAATGAAAGTAAGTTTCAAGAAGAATTAGAAAATAACTGGGCGGTAGTTGCAGAAGCAATTCAAACTATTTTACGAAGAGAAGGGTATCCTAATCCCTACGAGGCATTAAAAGGTCTTACGAGAACCAATGAGAAAATAAATCAGCGTTCTATTGCAAATTTTATTGAGGGATTAGAAATCTCTGATAAAATTAAAACAGAACTAAAAGCAATAACACCTTCTAACTTTACAGGAATTTAATGAAAAACAATTACAACTATAAAAAAGTATCACTTTTTGTAACGTTTATTGGAGCCTTATTGTTGGCATCCTGTGGCTCTGAAAAAAATAATGAAGCTGAGAGGTTTAAATCAGGTGTTTTTGAAATTCCTGCAGGAAAAGGATACAGCAAAACTACAGTAACTAGGATTGATAGTATACAAATTGAGGAATATATTAAATACACTGAAATATCTACTGATTCTGGAGTATTTAGACAAGAAATAAAAAATATTGATACGTTATATATTACCTGGAAAAATAATTTTTTCTATACATTGAAGATGAAATCTCCTAAAAACGATTTAGACAATGACCCTATTTTTGTTCAGATTAACAAGTTGTCTGCAGCTTCATACGATTTTACTGCTAAGATTGGATTTTCAGAATTTAAGCAAAAAGGTACGGTATTTAAAATAGAATAAATGGAATTATTTTTACAAATAGATACTTGGGTTGCGCTTTTGACTCTTACCTTCCTCGAAATTATTTTAGGAATAGACAATATCATCTTTATATCTATTTCTGCGAATAAACTACCAAAAGAACAACAAAAGAAAGCAACTTTTTTAGGCTTGTCTTTAGCAATGATTACACGTATTTTATTGCTTTTTAGTGTTTCATATTTAATTGCACTAAAAGACCCATTCTGGACAATTCATACCTCCTGGATGAATGCAGAGTTTACTGGACAAAGCATTATTCTTTTTCTAGGCGGTTTATTCTTGTTGTTTAAGAGTACGAGAGAAATACATCATAAAATGGAGCAAAATGCAAACAGTAATGATTTTAGTACCCCAAAGAAAACAAGCACTTTTTCTTCTATAATCATACAAATAATTTTAATTGATATTGTTTTCTCTTTTGACTCTATATTAACAGCAGTTGGAATGACAAACGGTGTAGATGGCGCACTCACCATTATGGTAATTGCTGTAGTTATTTCAATGATTATTATGATGATTTTCGCGAATACTGTTAGTACATTTGTAAACAACAATCCTACTATTCAAATGTTAGCACTTTCTTTCTTAATACTTATTGGCTTTATGTTAATAGCAGAAGGGGCGCATTTGTCTCATTTAGAGTTATTTAACAAAACTGTTGGTGTAATTCCAAAAGGTTATTTGTATTTTGCAATTTCATTCTCTTTGGGGGTAGAAGTATTAAATATGAAAATTCGTAAAAGAAAAAAATCATAGAAAAACTTAGAAAACATAGCGTCCTTTTATTAACTGTCCTGCTATTTTTACCAGCAGGAATCCAACTAACTCATGCTTTTGAGGAACATAAGCAAACGATATGTTCTTCAGATGTAATCCATCATTTTCATCAGCAAGATATTGAGTGTGAATTATGTCATTTACAAGTAAAAACATATGCCATTCTCGCTAAAGAAGTATATTCTTTTGTTCAAAAGAATATAACGTTCAATATTGAAAATAATTATCAATTTCTTTTTATACATCAGCAATTATCCTACTCGTTAAGAGGGCCACCATTTTTTAACTTTTTATAACACCTTTTTAAAAGTTAAAAAAATTCAAACTAATGTCTGTAAAATATTATTTGACTTGTCTTTTCTTATGTTTTATAAACGTAACTATAAGTCAAAATTGTAATTTAAAATTTCAAGGTATCGTTAAAGATTTTCATGATGGTACTCCTATTGAGGGAGCATACATTAAAATGGAAGGCTCTAATCTATATGCCATTTCAGATGAGCGAGGAAATTTTGTTTTCAATAACATCTGTACTGTAAATTTTAAGGTATCAGTCTCACATGTTTCTTGTGATTCAAAAACAGTAACTATTAATCTTAATAAAAAATCATTTATTGAGATTAGACTTGAACATCATATTGAAGAATTAATCGAGGTAAATGTTACATCTAAAGTAAATAAGAAAAGTAAAACCGCACAAGAGACCGTCATTAAGAGTGATGTATTAGAGCGATACAGTTCTTTAAGCTTGGGTGATGCCATTAAAGAAATACCTGGTATTTCCTCTATTAATACAGGAAACTCTATTGTAAAACCAGTAATTAATGGTTTACACAGTAGTAGAATCTTGATTATGACAAATAATGTTCGATTACAGGATCAGGAATGGGGAATAGAACATGCTCCAAACATAGACATTAATTCAGCTGAAAGTATTTCACTAATAAAAGGAGCCAACGCTCTTGAGTTTGGTGGTGATGCTTTGGGAGGTGTCATTATTGTAAATCCTAGTAGAACATTTAACAAAGATTCTATTTTTGGTAAGACAATGCTAAACGGACATTCTAATGGAAAAGGGTATGGTTTTAACACCACACTTACTAAAACATTTTCTAAAGGCTTTTATATTAATGGACAAGTTTCACACAAACAAACTGGTGATTATAAAACACCTGACTATTTATTAACCAATACTGGAAGTAAGAAAACAGGTTTTTCTGCCTTTACCGGGTTAAAGAAACTTGAATATGGTTTTGAAGTTTATTACAGCTATCTAAAGAATAAAATTGCTATTTTGAGATCCTCTCATATTGGTAATGTAGAAGATTTAGTAAATGCTATAAATTCTGACGAACCCACTATTATAAATGATTTCAGTTACGATATAAATGCACCAAAGCAAGAAGTGATACATCAAATTTTTAAAGCAAATTATTATCTACGATTCAAAAACTTTGGAAAATTAGATGTTCAGTATGATTATCAAAATAATCATCGATTTGAATTTGATATTCGTAGAGGAGATGATAGAGATAATGCTGCGATTGATCTTGAATTGCAAAGTCATACATTTAAATCTACCTTAAAATTAGATTCTAATTCAGATAACATCTATAAAATTGGTTTACTTGCTGGATATCAAGATAACTATGCCAATCCAGGAACAGGGGTAAGACGTTTGATTCCAGATTATCAAAAGTTTGATTTTGGTATTTTTTCAATTGGTAATTTTAAACCAAGTGAAAAACTAGCTATAGATATTGGTGTTAGATATGATTTCAATCGAATTAATGCAAAGAAATTTTATCAGACGTCACGTTGGATAGAAAGAGGATATAATGATGATTTTTCAGACATTATTATTGAAGATTTTGGAACTCAATTATTGGTGAAGCCGAGTTTTGATTTTCATAGCGTTTCTGTATCCACTGGATTATCGTATGATTTAGGAAAAAATCGTTCCGTTCTTTTTAATTATGGATTATCTAACAGGGCTCCAAATGCATCAGAATTGTTTAGTGATGGCTTGCACCATTCAGCAGCTAGAATAGAATTAGGAGATTTAAGAATTTTAAAAGAAACCTCTAATAGGATTTCTGGGACCTACAATTATGATAGTGAAAAAGCTACCATTACAGTAGAAGGATTTTTTAATCATATTCATAATTTTATTTATTTAGAACCAACAGGAGTAGAAACCACTATTAGAGGTTCATTTCCTGTTTGGGAGTATAAACAAGTAAATGCAATACTCTTTGGTGCAGATTTAAATATGCGTTATGAAATTAATAGAAAATTTATGGTTCAGAACAAATCATCTTTTATGAAAGGAGAAGATGTTAGTTCTAATAGAGATTTAATTGATATACCGTCATTAAAAACAACCAATCTTGTTCGTTTTACAAATAAGAAATGGTCAAATTTTAGTGCTGAAATTCAAAGTGAATTAGTTTTTAGACAGCGTAATTTTCCAAATAATAATTTTGAGGCTTACATCCCTAGAACAGATTCTTTTATTTTGGTGGATATTAGTTCTCCACCCCCCGCCTATCACCTTTTGAATGTAAGAAGTGATTTTGATTTAAAAATTTCAAAAAAAGAGAATGTACGGGTTGCATTCTCTATCAATAATTTATTAAATACATCCTATAGGGAAAACTTAAACCGATTACGATATTTTGCTGATGAAATCGGAAGAAATTTTTCAATTCAATTAATTTACAACTATTAACACAAAACTAAAAAAGTAATGAAAACAATAAAATTATTAAGTATATTATTTATATCCTCATTAGTATTTATATCATGTAGTGATGAAAATCCATTACCAGTAAATGAGGAAGAAGTTATTACAACTATGACTGCTACTCTAACTCCTACAGGAGGAGGAACAGCAATTGTCTTAAAAACTCAAGACTTAGACGGTGACGGACCAAATGCTCCAGTTATAACCGTATCAAACTCTTTAGCTATTAATACAGTATACACAGGTGTAATGGAAGTGCTAAATGAAACTGAATCTCCTGCTGAAGACATTACAGAGGAAGTTCTTGAAGAAGCTCTTGAACATCAATTCTTTTTCACACCAACAAATGGTATTGCAACAGTAGCTTATACAGATACTGATTCTGAAGGAAACCCTTTAGGAATTCAGTTTACATTGACCACTACAGATGCTGGATCTGGAACTATAACTATAAGTTTAGTTCATGAGCCAGAAAAAACTGAACCAGGAGTTAGTTCTGGAGATATCACGAATGCTGAAGGAGAAACTGATATTGACGCTACCTTTTCTATTGTTGTTCAATAATAACACAATGAAATAAATTTAAAAGACTGCCCATAAAAGGCAGTCTTTTTTTTATTATATACAAGTAGTCATTATTTAATTACACAAAATTTAAACTAAAGTAAATTACTTTACAAACTTTGTTTCCTTCAAGGTATTTAAAATAATAAACGATAAAATAAAAAAAACAGCCAAACACAATACACTCCATTGCATAGAGTCTGTTAAAGCATATAAAAGTCCGTAAATAAAAGTTCCTAGAACAATGGCTATTTTCTCAGTAACATCATAAAAACTAAAATAAGTTGCATGATCTTCAGTCTCTGGCAATAATTTAGAATATGTAGAACGAGTTAACGATTGTATAGCTCCTAAAACCATTCCTAACACCCCACCCAAACCATAAAAGAGTATATCTACATTTGGCAAGTCTTTATGAAGCATAAAAGCAGCTAAACAAACTAAAATCCAAATTAATACCGTAATTTTTAAAGCTTTAAAATTTCCATATTTATGAGAGAGATTAGAGAAAAACCAGGCCCCAAAAATAGCAACAACCTGAATTAATAATACCGTAACAATTAAATTTATAGTTCCCAAGCCTAGCTCTGTAGATCCAAAAATTGTGGCTAATAATATAATAGTTTGTACACCAACACTCAAAAAGAAGAATGCAGCAAGAAATCTTTTTAATGTTGGATAATTATTTATTTCTTTCCCAACAATTTTTAATTCTCTAAACCCTTTCCATATATAATCTTTTTCTGGCTTTTTATGAAAAATATTGTTTGGCAAACTTTTAAATGTTACTTGGGCAAAGCCCAACCACCAAAGCCCAACCATAACAAAAGAAATTTGAGAAGCTGTTCCTGAGGTAATTCCTAATAGTTCAGGATATAATATCATCCCTAAATTAATAATTAACAATATAATAGAACCTGTATACCCAAGAATAAAACCTTTGGCACTAACTCTGTCTTGGTCTTCGGGATGTGCAACTTCCGGCAAATAGGCATTATAAAAAACTATACTAGACCAAAATCCAATACTTGCTAAAACTGTAAAAACAATACCAATCCAAACAGTATCTATTCCTTCAAAAAAATATAAAGACATTACAGATAATGAGCCTATCCAACAAAAAATTTGAAGAAAACGCTTTTTGTTTCCAGTATAATCTGCAATAGCTGATAAAATAGGTGACATAAAAGCAACCACCAAAAAAGAAAAAGACAAGGCATAGCTATACAATGTATCTGGATGCTCCCACTCTGTCCCTAAGAATGAAACTGTAGCACCTTCAGTAATATTAGAATAATATAAAGGAAATACTGCCGTACCAATAACTAATGAATAAACTGAATTTGCCCAATCATAAAATGCCCAAGCATTGATGAGCTTTTTATCTCCTTTTTTTAACATATAAATTTGTTTATTAAATAGTTAATTAAAAACCATTTATTACGCTTAGGCATATTTAATTTAGGAGTTCAGCGTAATAATATAAGATGCAATATACTTAAATTTAGTAAACTAAAGTTTTTACATTCTACCTGAACTTAATGAGCAATAATTTAATTTTTTATTTGATAAATAGAACTTAAAATAATAGACAGGATTCCTTACTTTTACTTTAAGTTTTAACATTCTTTCTAAGTCTAAGTTATCGTAACAAAATTCATTTAAAATCTAATTATTGGAGCTTTTAAAAAACAAAAAAACATTAATCCCAAGCTTAATTATACCTAAAACTGTCAGCTATTTCGCAAAAACCTTAGAATTAATTTCAATTAGATTAGCTAGCTTTTTTGGTATTAGACTATTTATTACACCTGTAAACTTTCCAATACCCAAACGTGAGCAATATATGCTTAAAAGTGCACAGAAAAAGCGTTTACACATTCCTGAAATTAAAAAAGAAATTGAAATTTTATCTTACGGGTATTCTAAAAAGAAAGTTTTATTAGTGCATGGGTGGTCTGGAAGGAGTACTCAATTATTTGCTTTTGCTGATAAATTATTAGAAAATGGATTTATGGTTATTTCATTTGATGGTCCGGCGCATGGAAAATCTACTGGAAGAACTACAATGATGCCAGAATTTTTAAAAACAATTGAGAAAATAAACACAACTTTTGGGCCTTTTGAAGCTGCTATAGGACATTCTTTTGGAGCCACTAGTTTATACAATGCAGCTGCTACTTTTTTAGACATAAAAACATTCATAGCAATTGGCTCTGGTGATAGAATTTCTGATATTATTTCAAATTTTGCAAAAAACTTGTATTTAAAAGAAAAATCGGCTAAAAAAATTCAGCTTGGGTTAGAAAAAAAATGGATGATTCATATAGATGATTTTTCAAGTAGCTCCGTTGCAAAAAAAATTAAAATCCCCGTGTTAGTAGTTCATGACATAATAGATGGTGATGTTCCTGTAAGTTGTGCTTACAGAATTCGACAAAACCTTGAGAAAGGAAGTTTATTCATTACAAATGGATTGGGACACACAAAAATTTTAAGAAATAACGAAGTCATAAATAAAAGTATCAAATTTATAATACAACACACATGAAAAAATTAATATCATTAGTTTTTATCGCTTTTTTAATAAGCTGTTCGGGAGTTGCTCAGAAATCAGAAAAAAAAGTAGCAAAAAAATATGCCGTTTCAAAAACAGCATCTGAATGGAAAAAACAATTAACTAGCCTACAATATTATGTGCTTAGAGAAGCTGGTACAGAAAGATCTTTTACTAGCTCATTAAACGAAAACAAAAAAAATGGTCTCTACGTATGTGCAGCTTGTGAAACTCCTCTTTATGATTCTGATCATAAATTTGATTCTGGAACAGGATGGCCTTCTTTTGATAGAGCTATTGTAAATAATGTAGAATTAGATGTAGATTATAAAATTGGTTATGCTAGAACCGAATTAAAATGTGCAACTTGTGGAGGACATTTAGGACATTCTTTTAATGACGGCCCTTCAAACACAACTGGAGAAAGACACTGTATTAATGGTGCTTCATTAAAATTTAAACAACTAAATAAAAGAGATAAGTAAGGCTTCTAAAAAAGTAATTAAAATTTAACTAGTAAATCTTTTTTGAACAGTTGAATTAACAATAACAGATTCAAATTCTCCATCAAATTTGTCTAATCTTTTTAACAAAAGCTTTGCAGATGTTATCCCTACTTTTTTACCATGCTGGTCTATTGTGGTAAGTTTTGGAGTTAGATGTTCTGATATAACCCTACTAGCATAGCCGATAATAGCAATGTTTTTATTTGTTAATACCTCTTTCTTCTTACCTACTCTATAAGCTGCTAATGAAGATTCTTGATCTAAAGCCATAATGGCATCTATCTTATTTAATTCAATTAATGAAGATAATTCTTTTTCTAAATGTTCTTCTGAACCTTCAACAATAATAGTGTCTTGTTTATTTCTAATAGCAGCCTGGTATCCCTTTGTTCTTAATTTTCCAACATTTAAATTATTAATACTAGAAACCAACGCAATACTTTTTCTTCCTTCAAAAATTAATTCATTTACTGCGTTAAAAACAGCATTATAATCGTCAACCAATACCTTATCACAATTTATAGAATTAACAATTCTATCAACCATTAATAATGGAATGTCATCTTCAAGAGCCGTTAGATGGGAAAAATCTTGTTTAATTTGTGTTTCTTCTGAAACAGCTATAATAATAGCATCTACAAGCCCATTAGATAATGTTTGTACAGATTGCACTTCTTTCTCAAAAGATTCATTGGTAATACTAATAATGATGTTGTATTGAGATTTAGCAATCACACTATCTATTCCTCTCAAAACTCTAGACATGAAGAAATTTTTAATACTTGGCAATACAACTCCTATGGTGTTTGTTTTACCAGATTTTAAATTAACAGCTAGTTTATTAGGTTTGTAATTGTAAAGCTTTGCTGCTGCTTTAATTCGTTCTTTGGTACTATCACTAATTTCATAACTATCATTTAACGCTTTAGAAACGGTAGATATAGAAACCTCTAGAATTTTAGATAATTCTTTAATTGTGATATTTTTCTTCATTTAATACTCAATATATTTCCGAAAAGTACAATAAGATTTATGAATACCAAACTTAAAGAGCTTACTTTTTTATTTAATCATCTTGTAGTTTATTGCTATATTCTAGTTAAAATAAATATTTTGATGAAACAACTATATTTTTTTAATTGCTAAATTACAGTACTCTTAAGCTGTTTTTAAATTAAACTATTTTAAAAATTCATACTACTTTTCTAGAGAATTACTTTTTTTAATGGTTTGCATTCTTGTGATAAGAATTTAATTCATCTACATTACTACAAACTTAGAAACAAAGAAAGATTAAGTGCTCTTTTCCTTTAGTAAAATGCACGTATTTTCTATATTTGTTCTTCTTAAAAAGCAAAAGAATCCTATGTTTAATAATTTAAGCGAAAAATTAGATAAAGCCTTACATACCTTAAAAGGGCATGGTAAAATAACAGAGGTTAATGTAGCAGAAACTTTAAAAGAAGTACGAAGAGCACTATTAGATGCCGATGTTAACTTTAAAATTGCCAAAGAGTTTACCAAAAGAGTTCAAGAAAAAGCCATAGGACAAGATGTCTTAACTACATTGAACCCCGGTCAACTAATGGTTAAATTAGTAAAAGACGAGTTAACAGATTTAATGGGAGGTGATGTTGTTGGCATTAACTTAGCAGGAAACCCAACAGTAATTTTAATGTCTGGTTTACAAGGTTCTGGTAAAACTACTTTTTCTGGTAAACTAGCAAATTTCTTAAAAACTAAAAAAGCAAAAGAAGTACTTTTAGTTGGTTGTGATGTATACAGACCAGCGGCAATAAATCAATTACAAGTTGTTGGAGAACAAATAGGAGTTGAAGTATATGCAGAAGTTGAAAATAAAAATCCCGTTGAAATTTCTATCAATGCTGTTAAACATGCTAAAGCAACTGGTAAAAACGTTGTAATTATTGATACTGCAGGTCGTTTGGCAGTAGATGAAGCCATGATGGCAGAAATTTCTAATATTCATAAAGCTGTAAGCCCTCAAGAAACATTATTTGTTGTAGACTCTATGACTGGGCAAGATGCTGTAAATACAGCAAAAGCTTTTAATGATATTTTAAATTTTGATGGTGTAATACTAACTAAGTTAGATGGTGACACTCGAGGTGGAGCTGCTTTATCTATAAAATCTGTAGTAGATAAACCTATAAAGTTTATTGGAACTGGTGAAAAAATGGATGCTATTGATGTATTCTATCCAGATAGAATGGCAGATCGTATTTTGGGAATGGGGGATGTTATTTCTCTTGTAGAAAGAGCTCAAGAACAATATGATGAAGATGAAGCCAGGAAACTTCAAAAAAAGATCGCTAAAGACCAGTTTGGTTTTGATGATTTTTTATCTCAAATTCAACAAATTAAGAAAATGGGAAGCATGAAGGACCTGGTTGGAATGATTCCTGGAGCTGGTAAGGCAATGAAAGATGTAGATATAGATGATGACGCTTTTAAAGGAATTGAAGCTATTATTCATTCTATGACTCCATTAGAAAGATCCACACCAACCTCAATTAATGCTAGTAGGAAGAAGAGAATAGCCAAAGGTTCAGGTACTTCTGTTCAAGAAGTAAATCAACTAATGAAGCAATTCAATCAAATGAGTAAAATGATGAAAATGATGCAAGGAGGAGGCGGAAAAAAGATGATGCAAATGATGAAAGGAATGCAGTAATAACTGAAAACTAAACAAATGATTTTACTAGACGGGAAGAAGACTTCATCAGATATTAAAGATGAAATTACATTAGAAGTATTACAACTAAAAAAAGAAGGAAAAAAAACTCCTCACTTAGCAGCTGTTATTGTTGGCAATGATGGTGCTAGTAAAACATATGTAGGTGCTAAAGTAAAAGCCTGTAACCGTGTTGGTTTTTTATCAACCCTAGTAGAACTATCAAAAGATACTTCAGAAGCATCGTTGTTATCAAAAATTGACGAGTTAAATAATAATGATGATATAGATGGGTTTATTGTTCAACTACCCTTGCCAAAACATATAGACGAACAAAAAATACTGATGGCTGTAAATCCAGATAAAGATGTTGATGGTTTTCATCCTACAAATGTTGGTAAAATGGCTTTAAACCTTCCAACTTTTATTTCTGCCACTCCATATGGAATTCTTGAATTGCTAGATAGATATAAGGTTGAAACTTCTGGAAAACACGTAGTTGTTATTGGACGAAGTCACATAGTAGGTAGCCCAATGAGTATTTTACTCTCTCAAAAAAGAACCGTTGGAAATGCTACAGTAACTATTACACATAGCAGAACTAAAAATTTAAAAGAAATTACCTTACAAGCAGATATAGTTATAGCTGCTTTGGGAATACCGGAGTTTTTAACCGCAGACATGGTAAAAGACAATGTTACAGTAATAGATGTTGGTATTACTAGAGTTGAAGATGCCTCTAAAAAAAGTGGTTATCGTCTACTTGGTGATGTCGCTTTTAATGAAGTTTCAAAAAAATCTGAATTTATTACACCTGTTCCTGGTGGTGTTGGTCCTATGACAATTGCAATGCTTTTAAAAAATACTTTACTGGCCGCTAAAAGTAGAAATTAAAAAAAAATGATATCTTGTAGTAAATATCTTACAATTGAATGATTTTTTTCTTAGTGAAAATACAGATTTTATTCCTTTTTCTGGGCAGCATTTTTGGATTGTATTAATTGCAATCTCAATAGGTAGCTTGTTAATATTTTGGGCAAATAAACAGCCTAAAAAAATTCAAATTATCACAGGAAATGTCCTTGCCTTTTCAATTTGCTTCATTGTAATTTTTGGTTCTATATTAAATGCTTATAAACCAGATTTTGATTACCAAGAAGACTTACCACTTCATTTATGTAGTTTTTTAGCGTTAATCTTACCTTTACTATCTTATACTAGAAAATACCTGCTCTATGAGGTTTTCTTATTTTTAATTTTGGCAGGAACACTTCAGTCTTTAATTACTCCCTCAGAATACAATTACTTAAACTTTATTTATTTTAGATACTGGTTTGTACACGCTGGATTGGTTATATTTATGTTATATGCAACCATCGTCTATAAAATGAGGCCTACACTAAAAAGTGTATTTAAATCATTTGTAGGTATGCAATTATATATGGTAATCATGTTTGTAATAAATTATATGTTAGGGTCCAACTATTTTTACACCAATAGAAAACCTGATGCTACTACATTATTAGATGTTTTTGGAGATTGGCCTCAATATATATTTGTGGTAGAAATAATAATTATTCCTTTTTTCTTATTGATATACTTCCCTTTTTACCTCACTAGAAAAAAAAATTAATCTTTTTCTCTGTGGACTTGGTCTATAGAAAATGCTGGCAGGCAAACTGCTAAATATTCACAGTCATTATTAAAGGGGTTAGAATATTGAATTCTTGTATTTTTTTCAATTTTTATAGACTGTCCTGCTTCTAATATTATTGTTTCACCTTCTATAATAAATTGTTTTTTCCCTTTAATAATATAAGTGTATTCTTCAAATTCTGGAGTTTGAAAAGGCTCACTCCAACCAGCCGGAGCAATCATATGTGCAATACTAATTGGAGAATTTACATCAGTGGTTATACCAAAATGCTCCTCTATAAGCTTACCATCGGTTGTTGGAACAATAAAAGGCGATTTTTGTATGGTAAATTTTTTAGACATACTAGTTAAACCAAACAATGAATGATTTCATCTTAGCAATATCTGGAATTTGTTCTAAAGTTACTTTCTGATTACTAAATGCTTTTAAACCTAATTCTTGTTTGTCTATTGCGATGGTTACGTTTAATTCATCGATAAATAGAGTGGCTGAAGAGAAAGATGATTCTATTTTATTAATATTATTATTTGCTCTTATATCTGAAAAAGTAGTTCTAATAGTTAAACCTGTCTTTGTTTTAAACCTATCGTCAAAAACTTGTATACTCTTAATGGTAGAAGTAGTATCTAACTGCTCTTTTGGAACAATGGTTAATAAGTGTTTTCCTAGTTTATTATAAATTAAATATTCATCATCATCTTGAAAATAATTATCTCCTAAAGCACCCTCACTAAGGTTAGAAACAATAGAATCATTTTTAAAAATTTCAGAAAGCTCTTTAATGGTTGTTTTAGTAGTAAGGTGACCAACTTTCCCTTTTTCAATATCAAATTTCTCACTATCTGAACAACTAAAGATTGATAATAATAAGACTAAAACTAGAGAGTTATATGTGTGTTTTTTCATTATTTATTTTTAAGAAACTACTAATAAAACGATGAAACCTGCTACATCGTATTTAAATAGCTAAGATATGCGTATAAAGATATAAAAAGAATCAAATTATTAAATATTTAATACTATTATCTATCTATCCAACTTTTAAATTCTTTTACACGTTCCCTACTAACAATAATTTCCATAGTAGTAAAAGATTGCAACACCAATCTAAGTCTACTGTTTGAATAAGCAATAATATCTTTAATTGTATTAACATGAATTATAAATGTTCTACTAACCCTAAAAAAAGAGGCTGAATCTAATTGTTCTTGCCAGTGTTCTAATGAGTTGTCTAATAAGTAATTTCTATTGGAATGTATATGAATAAATGTTGATTTATTTCTTATTTTAAATTTGTGCTGAAAATTAGTTCAGCACTTGTTAAGTATGGTACAAATATGCAACGATGATGATGCTTTAGGAATAATAAGATACTGAGTTGTATTTTTTTTAGGATGAGTTGTAAAAAGTCTTAATGTTTTATATTTAACACTCTCTTGAATAAGGCTAAGACAAATCTAAACGGCGGCATTGATAACATAATTTTTAAATCTTCAATAAAGCTTGTTTCTTCATCAAGAAATCTAAATACATTTTTAAGTGAGTTTCTTTGAAATAATTTAGAAAATAGTTTAGATCCTAGATGATTATGAGTAGATAGAACATCCAACATTAATAAGTCATAGAACCAAAACCTTGTTTTCTTTCTAAAATTTTTAAAATCATTTTCTGTTTTAAGAAAAACAATCAGTTCTTTTGTTTTCTTTGAAGTGTTTTTAAAGGTATAACCAGTACTGGCTTTTGTCCAGCCTCCAACAGTTCCAATATGTAAAACATTCTTTGAGTTTTCTTTCCAAAACCTATAAGATGTCATTGGAATAATTCCTTTTTCTTTTTCAATAATGGTATACTCTGTAATAGATTTTGATGCAAGATATTTTTGCAATTCACGTTCATATTCTTCTTTTGGTAAAACATCTTTAGAAAACAAGGTGTATTCAAATAAAGCTTTGTTTGGCGCTATTGGCAAAACATACATAAATCTTGTATTCTTTTTTTGATCAACAGTAAAGTCCATAAATGTAGCTACAGAATCGTCAAAGTAATTTTTTTTAGTTTCTATAAACCATCCCGTAAAATGCTGTAATAAAACAGGAAACTCTTCTTGTTGTGTGTATTTTTGATTAAAATCAATACTGTTTATTAACTTAACTGCATGATATTGATTTGTTAAGGTCTTCACAGAAGCGCCTTCATCTTTATGTTGAATACTCACAACAGTTGCTTCAATAAAATGAATATTTTTCTTAGTGGCTATAAAATTCCATAATTTCTCATAGAACTTGGCACTTCTAATCATTTTATAGGCATAGGACTGTAATGGTATTGTATTTTGATAAGAGTTGCTTTCAAATAGTATTTTTTTCCAAGATTTGTAAACTAAATCATCCCACTCTCCGGTATCTTTCTCCCAAAAACACCAAGTTCTGTCATTGGTTGTTTTTTTCTCTTTATCAACAATTAAAATTGATGCATCATCAAAAAAAGAATCTTTCGCCATTCTATAGGCAAGCATAAGTCCTGATGCTCCAGATCCAGTAATAATGTAGTCGTATCGTTGCATTAAAAGATTAAAAAGGTGAAAAAGAAAATGGTGATAGCAACAAATATATGAATAGATACTTTCTTATTTGTTTTTATCTTAATTTGATGATATAAATAATGTGCTATGCTACCTATGATGAACCAGGCTATATAATTTTTTAAAGGAATGACATTATTTTCAAATTCCCAAAAATCAAATCTCGGTGCAGATACTTCTATGATAATATCTAGTAACATCATTGTAAACCCACCAAATAATGATTGAACAACTGTATTTTTATGAATTAATTTACTCAAATCAGCCGTAATGATTGTTAATACTGCCCAATTAACACAGATCATGAAAGGAACTCCACCAATTTTTAATCCTAGATTATCTCCATAAGAATATGACCCAAAAATTAATCCGTAATTAACACCAATATATTCAGTTAAAAAGCCAATGAAAAATGGTATTGAGAAAGCAAACAATAACTTCTTAGAAAAATTATCTATATTCCAGATAATAAGGAAAACATACATAGATAGATTTACTGGAGTTAATCTTAAAAACCAATCAGAATTAGATGACAAAATACCTAGAATTCCAGAAATATTAAAGAGCCAAATAATAAAAATGGTAATTGTTATTTTATTTTTTGAAATCATATGTTTTTTAAAATTAATTCTGAAACAATTTTACCAGAGAGCAAACAAAGTGGAATACCACCCCCCGGATGAACACTACCACCACAAAAATAGAGATTTGAAATTTGCTGACTAAAATTTGGATGTCTTAAGAAAGCTGCAAACTTATTATTGCTTGAAGCACCATACAATGCACCTTGATAAGAATTAGTGTTAGACTCAATTAATCTAGGATCTAAAACAGTTTCAAATTCAATTAGATATTCTAATTTGATCTTTAGTGAATCAGAGATTTTTTTTATAACGACTGCTCTAATATTTTTTATTATCGTATCCCAATCTTGGCCTGTATTACTTGGAACATTTACCATAACAAACCAATTTTCACAGCCTTTAGGTGCATCAGATTTATTTTCTTTTGATGAAATATTTACATACACCGTAGGATCTTTATAAACTTCTTGTTTGGTAAAAATATAGTCAAATTCTTTTTTATAATCATCAGAAAAAAATATGTTATGTAAATCTAATGTGGGAAACTCCTTTTTAATTCCCCAATAGAATATTAAAGCAGAACTAGATCTTGGTTGTTGTAAGGTTTTTTCTGGTGGTTTTTGATCTTTTAATAATGTTCTGTATGTTGGAACAACATCACTATTAGAAATAATATACTCAGCAAAATAATCTTTAGTATCTGTAGAAATTCCAATTGCTTTTTTATTTTCGACAAGAATTTTATCAACCTTAGAATTAAAATTAAATTCTACGCCCAAATCAATTGCTAATTGATAGATACTCTGAGTTATTGAGTGCATACCTCCTTTTGGGAAAAAAGTACCGTAATACTGCTCTAAATGAGGAATCATAGACATAATTCCAGGTGTTTGATAAGGAGATGAACCATTGTAAGTGGCAAACCTATCAAATAACTGAACTAATCTTGAATCCTTAAAGCAGTAAGCATTGTAATCATGTAGGGTTGTATTGATATCTAAACTATTTACATTGAATACTGCCGTAAGAGTATCTTTTGAAAAATAGGTGGATAGTTTATGTAATGATTTTTCTAAAAATAATGAGGATGTTAAGTCGTACTTTTTTTTACTTTTCTGAAAGTAATTCACAAGTTCGTCTTCATCAACATCAAAAGCTTTTGCTGCAGACGTAGCAAATTTATTTACATCTGACAAAGCTTCGAAAGTGGTTCCGTCTTTATAGAAATAATGGCAAACAGTTTCTTTTTTTTTATAGGAGAAATAATCTTTTATATTTTTTTTTGAAACGGTAAACAATTCCTCTACAAATTGTGGCATTGTAAATAGAGAAGGTCCCATATCAAACCTATAACCATCTTGTGAAAAATCTGTTAACTTACCTCCTGGATACTCATTGGTCTCAAAAACATCAACCTGAAAGCCCTCATTTTGAAGTCTAATTGCTACAGATAATCCAGCAATTCCAGCACCAATAACGATTGCTTTCTTTGGGATTTTTTCATTCAAACTTATTTTCTTTTGGGTTTTCTAAAATATTTAAAAGGAACAAATAGCATTCCAAAGCATTCACCATCTTGTTTCATTAATTTTTTATGATGAATTTTGTGTGCTTTTCTTAGACCTAATAAATACCTGTTTTTTGTGTGTTTAAACCACTTAAACCTTTGATGAATTAAAACATCATGAACTAAGAAATAGGCAGCACCATAAAACATAATACCAAAACCTACGGCTGCCAAAAAATACTGCTGTTGTTCTAATCCAAAATAGATAGATAATGAGCTTGGCAGAGCAAAAATGATAAAAAACAAGTCGTTTTTCTCAAATAAATTTTTATACTTTGGTTGGTGATGATCTTCATGTAAATACCATAAAAATCCATGCATCACAAATTTGTGAGTGCACCAAGTAATGCCTTCCATTAATAAAAAAGTAACAAACGATGATAAGATTAATAGCAGCATTAAATCATGTTTAATTTGTATTTCACATAACTTCTAGCCAATAAATTTATTTTCATTGGATCAGATATTCTAACCCTTGTCTCAATAATTTCTGAAGAAGGAACGCTGTTTAATTTCTTTAAAAGCCTTCTATAATATCTGTAAGCCATATAAACTCCAAACTTAGCTTCTACTGGTAATTTGAGAATACCATGGTTAAAAGCAAAATCAAAATCATCTTCAATTTCTTGAATAATTAGGTGTTTAGATTCTGTGTCTAAAGAAGTTAAATCTACATTCGGAAAATAAGAACGGTTTAGTAATTCAAAATCATCTTTTAAATCTCTTAAAAAGTTTACTTTTTGAAATGCAGATCCTAATCTCATGGCTGCATTTTTTAATTCATTATATTTTTCATCATCACCATCAACAAAGACCTTTAGACACATTAAACCAACAACATCTGCTGATCCATATATATATTCATTATACTCTTCTTGTGTTTCGTATGCAGTTTTTGATAAATCTGCACGCATACTCTTCAAAAAAGATTTTACAAGATCATCTGTTATATTATATCTTTTTACAGTAGCTTGGAAAGAATTTAAAATAGGATTTAAACTGATACCATTTTCAAGTGCTTTGTAATATTCCTTCTCAAAATCATCTAATAACTCTTCTTTTTTATAATCATGAAAAGTATCTACAATTTCGTCAGCAAAACGGACAAAACCATAAATATTATATATAGCAGATCTAATGGTTGGAGACAACATTTTTACAGCCAGTGAAAATGAAGTACTGTATTTTTTTGTCACTAATTTACTAGTATCAAAACTAACCTGATCAAATAATTCCTTCATTATACTCTAGTTTTTTGTATTAATTCAGCTGTAATTTTACCAGAAATTAATGAAGGGGGAACACCAGGTCCAGGTACGGTAAGTTGTCCAGTAAAATATAAATTTTTCACTTTCTTACTTTTTAATTTTGGCCTTAAAAAAGCAGTTTGTAACAATGTATTAGCCATTCCATAAGCATTACCACCATAAGAATTATACTCTTTTTTAAAATCATTTACACAAAATGACTCTTTAAAAATAATACTGTTTCTCACCTCTTGACTGGTTATTTTCTCAAATCGATCCATAATCATATCAAAATATGTGCTTCTTAATTCTTCAGTATCTTCTAAATCTGTTGCTAAAGGTATTAAAAAGAAACCATTTTCTTTACCTTCTGGTGCAGATTTAGAATCTGTTAAAGATGTAAAATTAGCATAAAAAAGTGGAGCTGTAGGCCATTTTGGGTCATCATAAATCTCAACAGCATGTTTGTCAAAATCAGTGTCAAAAAACAAGTTATGATGATTTACATTTTTTAATTTTTTATCAAATGCTACATAAAACAGCAGAGATGAAGGAGCAAATGTTTTCTTAGACCAATAAGATTCTGAATATTGTCTATACTGTTGATCTAGTAAAGTTTCTGTATGATGATAGTCAGCACCACTTAATACTAAGTCAGTACTAATATTTTGTCCGTTAACCTTTAGTCCAGTAACTTTTCCATCTTTAACAGTTATTTTTTCAACATCACTATTGGTTTCAAAAATAACACCTAACTCTTCTGCTAGTTTTTTCATTCCCTCAACAACACTATACATTCCTCCCTCAGGATGCCAAGTACCTAATCCAAAATCTGCATAATTCATGAAATTATAAAATGCTGGTGTATTACTTGGTTTCGCGCCTAAAAATAAAACAGGAAATTCAAGAATTTTTATAAGTCGTGGGCTCTTTATTTTTTTTCGTACTTGTCTACTAACTGTTGAAAAAAATTGACCTACTCTAGCTACAGTTGTTGGTGTCACTAATTCTAATGGAGATACTCCGGGCTTATATACTAAATCTTCAATAGCAGTTTTGTAATTATCTTTAGCTGAACGAAGGAATTTCATTAAATGCTTGGAACTTCCTTGCTCTTCAGCTTCAAACATTTCATAAATATCATCTAAGTTCCCTTTTACAGTTAATGAATCTTCTTTACCAAAATATACTTTGTAGGCTGGGTCTAATTTTTGAAGTTGATAGTAATCAGATGGTTTTTTACCAAAATCAGCAAAAAAACGTTCAAAAACTCCTGGCATCCAATACCAAGATGGGCCAATATCAAAGGTAAAACCATCTTTTTTAATTTGTCTAGCCCTACCTCCTACGGCATTATTTTTCTCTAATACAGTAACCTTATAGCCCATTTTTGACATATAGCAAGAAGCTGCCATTGAAGAGAATCCAGAACCTATGATATGTATATTTTTATTCATTTAGTAATTTGTTTAACAAATATAATTATAAGCTAAACAAAACAAGGCACTATCGTTAAAATTATATTTCTTTTAACAATTCAGATATTGTTGGATATAATGAAATTTGGGATTGAAAGTCATGATTAAGAAACTCCATTGCTTTTTTACCAATAGCAATAAGAGAATGATTAGACTTATTTAAAATAGTATCTAATTCATTAAAATAATCTGTTATTTTATCATCGTATGGTTTTATAGTCATTGATGTAATGAAACAAACATTTTTACCAATGCCAAAGAAGTAATTTAAATTATCTATTGGTAGACTTTGACCTAAATAAATAGTTTTATAACCTCTTAAAACTAATTCATAGTTTAAATACAAAAGTCCTAATTCATGAATCTCATTTTCTGGTAAGAATAAGACATATGTTGTATCGCTAATAATTGTAGTATACTTGAGTTCTTCTGTATTTACTTGAACTTTCTGGGAGATTAAATTGGATACAAAATGTTCATGAGCAGGTAATATTGTTTCAGTTTGCCATAACAAACCAACATGTTCTAAAAAAGGTATAAAAATCTCTTTAAATATTTCTTTGAAGGTTTTTTTAAGAAGTAATCTGTTGTATATATTATTAAATAATGTTTTATCGAACTGAAACATTGCTAATTTTAATGAATTGATAGCCTCTTCATTTATTGCTCTGTCAAAAACTAACTCCCTAGCCGTGAAAGAGATCTCATCATCTTTCATTTCTGAAATTTTAGAGATTTTATAATTATTATTATTTAATAAAACAATATTTAATAATTTTTGTAAATTTTTATTAGAATAGTATCTAATATTCGTTTCAGATCTTTCCGGTGATAATAAGTCATATCTTTTTTCCCAAATTCGAATCGTATGTGCTTTTACACCTGTTATATTTTCTAAATCCTTTATACTGAAATTATTCTTTATAGTATCCAAAAGTTGAGTGAGTCTAGTTTAATTAGTAAGTTAAAGATAATATTTTATTTTAAAAAAGAAAATATTTGTAACTTTTTCGATCAAAAGTAGACATATAAATGAAACTAACTAAATAGTGCAAAACAAATTAGAAAAAAAATTCTTGAGTGATTTTGTAAAAAATCAAAATATTGTTCACAAAGTTTGTAGAATATATACTACAAACCAAGATCAACACAATGATTTGTTTCAAGAGATTGCAATACAAGTTTGGAAAAACTACTCTAAATTTAGAGGAGAGGCAAAATTTAGTACTTGGATGTATAGAGTAGCTTTAAATACAGCTATTTCTTTGTATAGAAAATCAAGTCGTAGTATTAAAACTCAAGACTTTAGTGATGTTAGTTTTAAGATAGAGTCTGTTGATTATGATGACACAAAAGATCAACAATTAAAGGCTCTATATACTGGAATTAGAGTATTAAGTGATATTGAAAAAGCCTTAATATTTCTATATCTAGAAGACAAACCCTACAAAGAAATTGCTATAACGTTAGGTATTACCGAGGTAAATGCTAGAGTGAAAATGAACAGAGCTAAGGATAAACTAAAAAAATCATTAAACCCTTAATAAGGAATTATATGGATTTAGCAAACTATAAAAAAGTCTGGAAAGACCAGCCAGAAGAAAGAAATAAGATTTCTTCTTTAGATATTTATAAAATGACACAATCTAGTTCTACTTCTATAGTTAAATGGATTTTCATGATTGGATTAGTTGAATTTATTTTCTGGTTTTCTATCAATTATTTTGCAACCAAAAGCGGAACTTTTGAACCCTATGCAAAACTTAATTTGATGACATTCCTAGATTACTCAAACTATCTTCACTATTTAATTGTTCTTTTATTTCTTTTACTTTTTTACAGAAATTTCTCCTCTGTTTCGGCTATTGATGACACTAAAACACTGATGAAGAAAATTTTATTGGTTCGAAAAACTGTCAAATGGTATGTATACTACAATCTAATAGGTGTTGTAGTTTTTTCTATTATTATAAATGTTTTGATTTTTAATACACCAAATTATTTAAGTGTTTTATATGATATTAATCCCTCATCTATAGATCAAGAACAAATGATGACGATCATTATAATCACTCAAATTGTTATGATTGCTCTAATGTTACTTGTATTGTGGTTGTTCTACTACTTGCTGTATGGTATTCTTTTAAAGAAATTAAATAAAAATTACTTAGAACTTACAAAACTTAGTGAAATAGAAGGGATTTAAACTTTTTTTGATTTAAGTAAAAAAAACTAAATCACTCATACAGTAAAAAAAAGCCTCTTAATATTTCAGAGGCTTTTTTTACTAGAATATTTTTAATTCATAGAGTAATTTTTCTAACATTTGATCAGAGAAATCTAAATGCGTCACAATTCTAATTTTTCCATCACCCATAGGTGTTAATAAAATATTTTTTTCTTCCATTTTAGAAATAAAATCTTCTGCATTCAAATGATCTTTTACATAAAAAATAATAATATTTGTTTCAACAGGTTCTACTTTTTTTATGTAAGATAAAGAATTTAACAGCTGTTCTATATCTTTTGCTTTTTTATGATCATCTGCTAATCGCTCTATATTATTGTCTAATGCATAAATTCCAGCCGCAGCCAGAAACCCAACCTGTCTCATTGCACCACCAAATAATTTTCTAATTCGAAGTGCCTTTGCTATGTGTGTTTTAGAACCTAATAGTATTGAACCAACCGGAGCTCCCAGTCCTTTAGATAGACAAATTGAAATGGTATTAAATAATTCTCCGTATTGTTTAGGAGTTTCATTCTTTGCAACCAGAGCGTTAAATAATCTAGCACCATCTAGATGATAGTCTAAATTTTGATCAAGGCATACTTGTCTAATTTTTTTTAACTCTTCAAAGTCCCAACAAGCGCCTCCTCCTTTATTTGTTGTATTTTCTACACAAACCAATCTAGAATACGGAACGTGAATATCTGCTCTTCCTGCTGAAACAACTTTTAATTGCTCTGCTGTAAACATTCCTCTGTCTCCATCAATCAACTTACAGGAGACCCCTGAGTTAAATGCTGCTCCTCCTCCTTCATAATTATAGACATGTGACCACTTATCACAAAATAGTTTATCTCCTGGCTGTGTGTGTAATTTTATTGCTGTTTGATTTGCCATGGTCCCAGAAGGGAAAAACAAGGCATCTTCCATACCAAATAGCGCTGCTGCTTTTTCTTGTAAAGCTGTTACTGTTGGATCACTTTTAAAAACATCATCTCCAACTTCAGCATTCATCATGGCAGCTAACATCTCTTTTGTTGGCCTAGTAACCGTGTCACTTATTAAATCTATCTTCATATATTAATCGCTTCCAATAGGAGATCCGTCAGGAATTTTAGGTGTTTGTGGTTTTTTAAATTTTATAGGATTCTTTTTAAAATTAGAAATCATCTGTATCATTTCTTTATGATATATTTTTTGAATTCCAGTTTCTTTAGAGTTTTTTAGAAGTAAGTTAATTTTATCAATTTTATCATTTACAATTGCATTTACCTGCCAATACATATCTTTATTTGATGACAAATGAAATAATTGATTTAATACTTGATAGTTCACAACGTTTTGTAATTCTTGATAGTAAGCATCTTTGTATGTTTTTTGAATTGAATTAGCGATCACTTCATCTAATACTTCCACCAATCCTAACTGGCTATTATCAAGGCTTTTGTGCTGCACTAATCTTGTCACTCTTTCTGGATGTAATAATAATTCTAAAGTCATGACAGATGCTGTTTCTACAGCTCCAAACGGATCAAAGGCTACACCTGTTTTACTTTTAAAAGATTCTCTAGTTCTTCCATAATTAAAAGCTCTTGGAGGAAATAGATTTAATAATTTTTTAGGAATTGCAAGCTCTTCAATATTTAAGGTTTTTAATATAGAAGCTAATGCTTTTTTCTCTGTTTTACCAGGCACCATCTTTACAATGTTGCTACCATCACCTTTAAGAGCATAGCTGTAATCTAACCCTCCTATTACTTTGGTTACGCCTTCTGTTTGATACCTATGAAAAAAATACAACGGAACAAATACATCTTCTAAAACAGAATAAGGTTGATTTGTTTTTATATTATCTATTGAAAAATTTGCAATAGCGTGTTTTCTTATGGCTAATAAGTTATCTAATTCTGTAGAAACATTTGCGCCGTTATCCCATAAATGAGCATACGCATGAGCACTCCCTTGCGGTCTAGCATCTTGATCTGTAATAAAACGAGCACCATTTTTAAAAGCATCATCTAATAGCTTGTTTAAACTAGCATCTTCATCTCCTGTATATTCACCATATGAATAGGCAATAGCTACTTTATCCCAATCTCCAATCTTAGTATCGTATGCATTAGTAAAATCTAATTTTTTTTCTTTTAAAGATAGTGTTGGATGTGGATAATCCATTACAGAGGATCTTCCTTTAGTACTAGCAGCAAAATTATGAGCCAATCCAATAGTATGACCTACTTCATGAGCAGATAATTGTCTAATTCTAGCCAAAGCCATTTCTAAAGCAAACTGATCGCTAGTATCATCATTAGCATAAGGAGCCTGTAATGCTTGAGCTATTAAAAAATCTTGACGAATCCGTAAAGACCCTAAGCTTACATGCCCTTTTATAATTTCTCCTGTTCTTGGATCAGATACAGAACTTCCGTAACTCCAACCTCTTGTAGATCTATGTACCCATTGTATTACATTGTATCTAACATCTAACAAATCTGCACCCTCGGGTAACATTTTAACTTGAAAAGCGTTTGTATATCCTATAGCTTCATATGCCTGATTCCACCATCTAGCACCATCTAATAATGCAGATCTAACAGGTTCTGGAGTTCCTCTATCTAAATAATAAATAATTGGCTCTACAGGTTCACTTTTACTAGCTTCTGGGTTTTTCTTCTCTAATCTATGACGATAAATAAATCGTTTTGTAATTGATTCATTCACTGGTGTTGCATAATCTAAATATGACATTGCATTTGAACCTGATCTTGGATCAAATTTTCTTGGTTTGTATGAACCATCTGGCAACTCAATAAAAGAATGATGTTGATTAACTGTTATTAAAGATGCTGTAGGTGTTACGCTTCTAATATTATAACTTTTAGGTGTTCCTTTAAAAGTTAGCATTACATCAAATTCTACATTTTTAGGAAATGCTTTTGTTCTTTCTAGACTAATGGCGCTTCTACTTTTATCTAAACTATAACTTCCTTGTTTTCTTGATGATAAACGACCTTGCACTCCATGGGCATCTCTCATAAAAAAAGAAGTGGCATCTACTAGATACTTACCTTGGTTGGTTTCTTTAATCACAAAACCGTGAATAACTGATTTTGCAAAAGCTTGTTCTACAGATTTTTTTTCTTCAAGATTATCTGTTATAGCTCGGTAATCTTGATTGGGTTGTATTAATAATAATTTATTTCCAGCTTTCATAAACTTCACAATGCGTGTATTGCCTAACTGACCTCTATCTAAACCTATATCATTAGAACCAATTCCTTCAGAAAGTGAGTTTACGTACAAAAACTCCTGATGAAGATTTTCAATTTGTAAGAATATTTTGTCTGTACTTTCATCGTGATAAAAAGTAACATATCCTTCATGTTTTGTGACAGTTTTACTGTCTTTAAAAAAATTGAGCAAATCCTTGAGTTGAAAAACTCAAAAACAAGAACGCTATGATTAGTTTTTTCATATCTAGTTAGTTTGAAGAGTTGTAAAAATACAATAATTAATAACGAAATTAAAAAATATAAAAACCCTCAATAATTCTTAATTTATTAGTGATTTTATCTATACCTTTTCTACAATACGGTTCCTTTAATTTTTTTCCAAATTTTTAATAATAAGAAAGAAAAAACAAGTACAACCCCAGTTAAAGAAATTGCCAGAGTATATTCTCCATAAATGTAATTACCAATAGCAAACATGCAAGAATAGATAAGCACACAACCTAATACCATAGCTAATATACCATTTGGAACACTCCATTTTTCGGTTGTTTTTATGATAGATACTTTCGCTTTTTTTGCACGAGTTACTATCTTTTTCCATCCTGGTCCACCTGGTTGTGTTTTCGTATAAAAATTAAATAACACCTTGTCTGTTTCTGGAGCAGTTAAAAAAGTAACAAGCAACCATATAACAGTAGAAAACATAACCACAAAAGGAAATTTCAAATAGCCAGGAAACATTCCTCCATCATTAAAAAGAGCGTCTCCTTGAGTGGTAAAAGTTAATAAAATAGAAATAATCCCAGAAGCAATCATAGCCGATATTTCTGTCCATGCATTGATACGCCACCAGAACCAACGAAGAATAAAAATAAGTCCAGTACCAGCACCAAACATTAAGATAATCTCAAAAAGTTGTAAAGCATTTGTTAATGACAATGCCACTAGAGAACTAACAATCATTAAGATTACAGTTGTAATTCTACCAATATTCACCAAATGCTTTTCTGTAGCATCTGGTTTTACTTGTTGCTTATAGAAATCATTAACCACGTAAGAAGCTCCCCAGTTAAGATGCGTACTAATAGTACTCATATAAGCAGCAGCTAAAGAAGCTAAAACCAGCCCTAATAATCCACTAGGAAGTTTTGTAAGCATTGCTGAATACGCAAGATCGTGCCCTAATTTATCTTCAGTTACATTTGGAAAAGCTTCTTGAATACTTGCCAAATCTGGAAATAAGATAAGAGATGCCAATGCAACTACAATCCATGGCCAAGGGCGCAGCGCATAATGCATAATATTATAAAAAAAAGTAGCTGCTATGGCATGATTTTCATCTTTTGCAGCCAGCATTCTTTGTGCTACATAACCACCTCCTCCTGGTTCAGAACCAGGATACCATGAACTCCACCATTGAACTGCAAGCGGAATGATTAATAAAGTAACAAAGGTTTCAGTATCATCCATACTGGGTAGAATATTTAATTTATCTTTTACATTTTCATGACCAATCAAAGCTTCTAAGCCGCCTACTTCAGGAAGTCCTACAATATAATAGGCAGCTCCAAATGCACCAATCATGGCAATGAAAAAAAGTATAAAATCTGTATAAACAACACCTTTGAAACCTCCTATAGCACTAAAAACAACTGTAATACAACCAGCAATAACCACTGTTGTTATTGGTGGAAGCCCTAGCATTACTTGTCCTATTTTTATAGCTGCCAAGGTAACACCTGCCATAGCCAATACATTAAATATAATCCCTAGATATATTGCTCTAAAACTTCTTAAAAAACGAGCTGGTTTACCTCCATAACGAAGTTCATAAAACTCAATATCTGTCTTTACTTCAGATTTACGCCAAAGTTTCGCATACACAAAAACGGTTAACAAGCCTGTCACTAAAAAAGCCCACCAAACCCAGTTTCCAGAAACACCATTAGTTCTTACAATATCTGTGACTAAATTAGGTGTATCTGTTGAAAATGTAGTTGCTACCATTGAAATTCCTAGCAACCACCATGGCATATTTCTTCCAGACAGAAAATATTGATTGGTGTTTTTACCTGAAGATTTTCCAACATAAATACCTACTAAAAGAATGATGGTAAAGAGTGAAAAAATAATGGTGATGTCTAAAGTAGATAATGATATCATTAGTTAGTTGTTTTTAGTCCAATCTATATGGTGTTGATGCGTCACAAGATACTCATTCATGACAAGAATATCAGATTTTCCTGTCAAATCTGGCACATGTTCAGCTAAAGGAATTGCTAACATAGCATCAGTGTGTTTTCTGATCATCTGTAGTATGGCAGTTGGCAATTCTTTTTCATTTCTGTCTGGATGAATTTCACAGACTTGTAAAAAAGGATAAAACAAGGTTCCATCAAATAAAAAGATATTCATGCTAACTCTATTTTTACCTTGGGTATCTTTAAATTTATCTGTTATTTCAGGCGTTGGTTTTTCTATAATATCTTCTAAATAGTTAGTAGTTGTTGTTTTGGTAAGTGCAAATCGTTCAATTCTCTCTTGTGGATATAAAAGAGCATCTCTGTCATAATTAATAAACGCATTACTGTGTTTACTTTGCCTTAGAAGTTCAAAAGCTTTTACGCTATATAAATTATCACAATTACAGACTACAAATTGTAGCTGTTGTAACTGAGAGTACTGCTCTAATGTCTGACAAACAGCATCTGCAGTTCCAAAAGGTTTTATGCGATCTTCTGGAATGAGTTGGTATGCATATGAGATTGTTAGTCCGTGAAAAAGATTCTCTGACCTTTTAGAGCCGTAATAGGTTTTAAAAAGAGCATCATCTTTTCCAATTACAATATATACATGCTTAAATCCGGCTAATTTAGCATTGTACAACAGATAGTCTAACATGGGTCTGTTGTTTATTAAAATAAGGGCCTTACTTCTAGTATTTGCTTGTGCTAAACTATCTTTAGATAATTCTTTTGAAGATGATTTCTTCATTCTTGAAGAAGCTCCTCCTGCCAGTATAATAAGATGATCTATCATAAATAACTGCTATTTTGTGAAGAAGAAATAGCTACAGCATAGGCATCTTTTGCACCAGCTTTTAAAATAGCTCTAAGAACTTGTTGTTCTTTTTCTTTTGACGTTAACGCACAAATACTACCACCGCCTCCAGAACCAACAATTTTTGCTCCATAGGCTCCTGCTTGCAGAGCAGCAGCTATCATAGCATCAATTTTAGGAGTTGTAATCTTTAAAATATCTTTAAGAACCGTATGGTGTTCATTCATTAATTCTCCTATTATTTGATAGTTTAACGGTTTTTTATTTAAAAAAAGGAGTGCTTTTTTGGTAATCAGATGATTTTTTATTGCAGCATAAAAAAATGATTTTAATTCTTTAGGTAGTAGATGGATATATTTTTCTATGTCCAAAAGAGTTGCAGCCGCTATGTTGAAAGTTGCATCGTGTTTTTGAACCGTTTCAATAGAACAAAGCGCTTTTTCTTTTAAATCGCCTAGCAACCCTAAGGTGTTTTTAGGAATTCCAGATTCTCCAACAACCAAACCTTCTAACAAGCTGTCTATTTTTGTAAAACTAGCTGTTTCATTTGTTTGTAGAAAAATCATGCCTCCTATTGCAATGGTATACTGATCCATTTTCCCTCCTGGAGAACTGTGTTCTAACACTTCAGATTCATGAGCAATTTTAGCAATTAATTCATGGGTGATTTCCTCAGAGCAGCCAAATGTTATGAGTAAAAACCGAACCCAAGCAACCACTATTGCAGAAGAACTTGAGAGTCCTGCATTTATAGGTATATTACCTCTTAATGTTACTGAATATCCTTTATTCGGAAAACATCCATATCGTTTCACCACTCGAATAGTTGATGCAAAATGATCTCCTTTCTCCAAACTATTAAAAGACTCATGTATAGAAAAGCTTCGAGAAGTTTTTAAATCTGGCATTACTAAATGAAACATTTCTGATTCATTAGAAATGGCAGAAACTTCTATAAAAAGATCAATTGCACAAGCTATGATAGGCAATCCAAGATAATCTTGATGATCTCCAAACAGACAGATTCGTCCGGGAGCTTTAAACATAACTTTTGATATAGTTCTCATATTTAGTGAGCATCTTTAATCCAGTCATATGGCTTTCTAGTTACCCATAAACCTCTTGTGAAATCTGGAAAGTTTTGAGGCTCGCCATTATTTTCTATTGAAAGTTCAGACAGCGGTGTAATGGCACTCCAAGCAGCTGCATCATATGCATCTAATGGGGGTGCTATATTTTGCTTTGCAGATTCTACAAATGCATTTAATACAAAGAAATCCATTCCTCCATGTCCAGACCCTTGAGCATATTCACCATATTTTTTCCATAAAGGATGATCATATTTTTCTAACCATGGTTTTGCCTCATCCCAACGGTGAGGTTCCGAAACTCCTTCAACATACATTCTACTTCCATCAACTTCCCAAAGACCCTCACTTCCTTGTACACGAAAACCAAGAGAATATGGTCTAGGTGAATTACAATCATGAGTGACTATAATTGTTTCTCCATTTGCAGTTTCTATTGTTGATGTAATAATATCTCCTTGTTTAAATTTTAATTTTGCATTTGGATGGTCTGCACCTCCATTATCAACAATATATTTGTTTAAACCAACAGCTTTTGTAGCATGAGAAGTCATAGATACAAAACGATTTCCTCTATTTATATTACACATAGTAGCAATAGGACCAACACCATGAGTTGGATATACATCACCATTGCGAAGCAACGAATGTTGTGTACGCCATTTAGATTCTGAAATTCCTTTCTCACCAAACTCTACTCCTTTTCCGTACGGTGTTATACCATCATTTAATTTCACAAAGCGTAAATCATGTTGATAACCACAGCGAAAATGAAGTAATTCACCAAATACATTTTGCCGTACCATATTTAATACAGCCATAATATCTCTTCGGTAGTTTACATTTTCTAGAATCATTAAATGAGAACCTGTCTGCTCATGAGTGTTCACCAAATCCCAACATTCTTCCATGGTATTCGCAGCAGAAACTTCTACTCCTGTATACTTTCCGGCTAACATGGCATCTTTTGCCATACGAGTATGCCATAACCAAGGTGTAGAAATAATAACCGCATCTATGGAAGCATCATCCAATAGATTTCTATAATCCAGAGTATCTTTTCCAAAAGTTTTTGGAGAGGGTTGCGATGCCTTTTTTATTAGATCTAAACATAGATCAATTCTTTTAGCATCAATATCACAAATTGCAACAATTGCAACATCGGTGCGTTGTAATAAATTACCAAGGTGATTGGTACCTCTTAGTCCAACCCCAATAAGGGCTATGTTTAATTTATCTTTACTTGTATTGGACATCCCAAAAGCCATATTAGGCGCTAAAGCGATACCAGCACCTAGTAACGTTGTTGTTTTAACAAAGTCTCTTCTTGATTTCATTTGTTGATGTTTTGCTTGTGTTTATTGATAAAAATAGCTATAAATTTTATTGTACGGTTCAATTAAATAGAAAAAGAGTTGTGAAGCAACTTCTAACAAAATAAAATAAACTTATAAACACCACTTAAAAAATATTTTAATTTCTCTCAAAGCAATTATTATTTACACAAACTTCTTTAATGTAAGAAAAGAGTCTAATGTATACATCTAGTTTAACTTCTATGAAGCGCTTGCTTGCTTTCACTTTTTTTCGAGTATTTTTGTGACATACTATGGTAACACAAGAACAACTTAAAAATCTTTCAGAAAGAGTTTCTAAATTAAAAGGCTATTTAGAAATTGACAAAAAATTGATTGAAATCTCAAATGAAGAAGAAAAAACTGCAGATCCAAGTTTCTGGAACAATCCAAAAGAAGCAGAGGTTTTAATGAAATCTCTTCGTTTCAAGAAAAGATGGGTAGATGATTATAACAAAGCAGTTTCTTTAGACGAAGATCTTCAAGTATTGTTTGATTTTTATAAAGAAGGAGAAGTTGAAGCCGAAGAAATGGAGCAACAATATGAAAAAACTGCCTCTATTATTGAAGATATTGAATTTAAAAATATGCTTTCTGAAGAAGGTGATAGTTTTAGTGCTGTTATTCAAATAACTGCAGGTGCTGGTGGTACAGAAAGTTGTGATTGGGCAGAAATGTTGTTTAGAATGTACTCTATGTGGTCAGAAAAACAAGGTTTTACATTAAAAACACTCAATTATCAATCTGGAGATTCTGCTGGAATAAAAACAGTTACTGTAGAAGTTGATGGAGAGTATGCTTTTGGATGGCTAAAAGGAGAAAACGGTGTTCATAGATTGGTAAGGATTTCACCCTTTGATAGCAATGCAAAAAGACATACATCTTTTGCTTCTGTTTATGTATATCCGGTTGCTGATGATTCTATTGAAATAGAAATAAACCCTGCAGATATAGATATCACTACAGCTAGATCTAGTGGTGCTGGTGGCCAAAATGTAAATAAAGTTGAAACAAAAGTTCAATTGACACATAAACCTACCGGAATTCAAATTTCTTGTTCTAACTCTCGTTCACAACATGATAATAGAGCAACTGCTATGAAAATGTTAAAGTCTCAATTGTATGAAATTGAACTTCAAAAGCAACAAGAGGCTAGAAACGATATTGAAGCTGGTAAAATGAAAAATGAATGGGGAAGTCAAATTAGAAACTATGTTATGCACCCTTATAAATTAGTTAAAGATGTTAGAACGGCTTATGAGACTGGAAATGTAGATGCAGTAATGGATGGTAATATCAATGCATTTTTAAAAGCATTTTTAATGTCTCACGGACAGAAAAATACAAATTCACACTTATAAATAAATCAGGTATAAACGAATGTATCCATGATAAAAATATACCATAACCCTAGATGTAGAAAATCTAGAGAAGGACTTCAAATTCTTCAAGAAAGTAGACAAGAATTTGAAATTATAGACTATTTAAAAAAAGGGGTTTCTTTTGATGAGTTAAAGTCAATTATTGATTTACTAGCCATCACACCTATTGAATTAATTCGTAAAAATGAAGCCATTTGGAAAGAACATTACAAAGGAAAAATCTTAAACGATGTTGCTGTTATTTCTTCAATGTTAGAACATCCAAAGCTAATTGAAAGACCTATTGTTATTAATAAAGAAAAGGCTGTTATTGGCAGGCCTCCTGAAAATATAAAACAGATACTTTAATCCTTTTTGTTTAACAGAATATTAACTACCATTCATTAAACTTAGTAAGACATTTACAATCGAAGACCAAATTATCGATTCTAATGTATAAAACTAATGTGCTTTTTGTAATTTTTATGATTACATTTTTGAACGTTTTTGCGCAAAAGCCTGAAACTTCTCAAATTACCATTACAGGTTTTATTATAGATTCTAACACAAAAGAACCTCTAGAATATGCTACGGTAATTTTAAAAGATGCCAAAACAAAACAACTAAGTGGAGGAATTACAGACTCTAAAGGAAGTTTTAGTATTAAAACAAATCCTGGAACTTATGACGTAAGTTTTGAGTTCATTTCATTTAAGACTGTTACCATGCCCAATAAAGTTATTGGTTCATCAATAGATTTTGGAACTATTAAACTTTCAGAAGACTCCAATACATTAGATGAAGTTGTCATTATTGCAGAAAAATCTACTGTAGAAATTCGTTTAGATAAAAGAATCTACAATGTTGGGAAAGACATGACTGTAAGAGGAGGTTCTGCCTCTGATGTTTTAGATAATGTTCCCTCAGTTGATGTTGATGTAGAAGGCAATGTAAGTTTAAGAGGAAATGAAAATGTTAGAATATTAATTGATGGAAAACCCTCTGCTTTGGTTGGTTTAAGCGGAACAGATGCCTTACGTCAATTACCCGCAGATGCCATTGAAAGAGTAGAAGTAATTACATCACCATCTGCTAGATATGATGCCGAAGGTACTGCTGGTATTTTAAATATTATCCTCAGAAAAGGTATAGCTACTGGATTAAACGGTTCTATAAATACCACCATAGGAAGTCCAACTCAATATAGAGTGGCATCAAATATTAATCTTAGAACCAAAAAGATTAATTTTTTCACCAACTTAGGTTATCGAAACAGTACAGGACCTGGTAAATTTCTAACCAATCTTTCTAGTTTAGAAAACGGGGCTGTAACAAGTCTCAGAATTGAAGATAGAGCATTTGAAAGAAATAGAAATGGCTATAATATTAATCTAGGCTTAGAATATTTTATAAGTAAAAAGAGTTCTATTACTGGGACTTATTTTTATAGAGATTCAGACAATAAAAATTTGTCAACTAATAACATTAGCATCTTTGATGCAGCTGGTTTATTAGGTGCATCTGATATTCGTATTCAAGATGAAGATGAAATAGATACAACATCTCAATTTGCTGTAAACTATACCAACAATATTAATAGTAGTGGTCATAAATTAACTATTGATTTTCAATACAGTGATAGTAAGGAAATAGAAACAGCCTTCATTAATGACTCGTTAGCTTTAGAAAACAATATAACCACAGAAGACTCCAAGAACACACTCATACAAACAGATTATGTCTTACCTATTGGTGAAAACACACAATTTGAAATAGGCTATCGAGGAGAATTTCAAGACCTAACCTCTGATTTTTTGGTGACAAGAACTCCTACACTTGATTTTGACCCTTCAAATAACCTTGTTTTTAAACAAAATGTAAATGCTATTTACTCACAATTTGGAAGTAAAATAAACAAGTTTTCTTATTTACTAGGATTAAGAACAGAGATTACTGATGTAAAAGTTAGACTCACAAATACCAATGAAAATTTTGATTACAAATACACAGAATTATTTCCTACCATTAATATTGGATTTGAAAGAACAGAAGATCAAAGTTTTACAGTTGGCTACAGCAGAAGACTAAGAAGGCCAAGGTTTTGGTATTTAAATCCTTTTGAATCTAGAAGTAGTCAGAATGTGATTTACAAGGGGAATCCTGGATTAACTCCTACATTTACCAATTCTTTTGATCTAGGCTATCTTCAAAAAATTGGTAAATTAACCTTAAACTCATCAATCTATTTCCAACATTCAATAAATTCTATCCTAAGAGTTAGTAGAGATGAAATTAGACTCTTAGATGGAGTAAACCAGGTCATAACAATAAGAGAGCCTATTAATCTAGCTTCAGAAGATAGATTTGGTTTTGAGCTAACTGCCAATTATAATCCATCAAAAAAAGTACGATTATCTGGAAGTTTTAATGTTTTTCAACAAGAATCTAAAGGTCTTTATGCCTACAATAAATTTATAATAGATGAAATAACTGGAGCTATTAGCGCTACTCCTGAGACACAAGATTTAGGAAACACAAACAATAGTTGGTTTACAAGGTTTAATGCTACTTTTTCACTCCCTTGGAAGATTCAAATGCAAAATAGACTGTCTTACAGAGGACCTAGAAATACCGCTCAAAGTGAGTCAGAAGGCATTTTTTCTGCCAATATAGCCTTAAGTAAAGATGTTTTTAAAGAAAAAGGTTCATTGGTATTAAACGTAAGTGATGTGTTTAATTCTAGAAAAAGAAAATCAACAAATTACAATCCTAGTATAGAGAACCCTACCAGTATTAGTTATCAAGAATCGCAATGGAGAGTTCGTCAAGTATCGTTAAACTTTACCTATAGATTTAATCAAAAAAAGAAACAACAACGAGATAGAAGAGGTGGTGAAGACTTTGAAGGTGGTGAAGATTTTGGTACACCATAGAGTTATTCGTTGAGAAGATACTACATAAAAAAAGGCTCACTAGATAGTGAGCCTTTTTTTATGTGTTTGTATAGTGAAAAACTACTTTCCTTCTGCAGCTTTTTTTGCTTCTCTTTTTAATTTGAAGTTTTCCCAGATAGTACCACCAATCCAGTAAGGAACTACAAAAGTTAATAAGAATATCAACAACCAGAAACCAGCTGTAAAAATAAACATGAATAAAACCAATCCTGAAAACTGAGAAAAATCTAACATTTTATAGTATATCTTTAATTTATAATGCAAAAATAACGGATAATTTTAATTGAAACTAACATTTTACTAAATATTTCCACAAGAAAATACTCGTAAATGTTACTAACTGATTGTTGCGGATTTCGTAATTTTGTAATATCATCGTAAAAGCACTAATCATGAAGTTTAGAATAGAGAAAGATACCATGGGTTCTGTTGAGGTTCCTGCTGATAAGTACTGGGGAGCACAAACCGAGAGATCTAGAAATAATTTTAAAATTGGTTCAGCTGCTTCAATGCCTCTAGAAATAGTCTATGGCTTTGCATATCTTAAAAAAGCTGCTGCATTTACAAATGCCAAATTGGGTGTTTTAACAAAAGAAAAACGTGATTTAATAGCATTGGTGTGTGATGAAATTTTAGCTGGCAAGTTAGACGATCAGTTTCCATTAGTAATATGGCAAACAGGTTCGGGAACTCAATCTAATATGAATGTAAATGAAGTAATAGCTAATAGAGCCCATGAAATTGCTGGAAAAGTAATTGGAGAAGGAGAAAAAACCATTCAACCAAATGATGATGTTAACAAGTCTCAATCATCTAACGATACATTTCCAACTGGAATGCATATCGCTTGTTATCAAAAAATCATAAAAACAACCATCCCTGGCATAGAACAATTAAGAAACACCTTACAAAAAAAATCAGAAGACTTCAGAAGTGTTGTTAAAATTGGTCGTACTCATTTAATGGATGCCACTCCCCTAACCTTAGGTCAAGAATTTTCTGGCTATGTAGCCCAATTAAACTTTGCCTTAAAAGCATTGCGTAATTCTCTAGAACACTTAAGTCAATTAGCTTTAGGAGGAACGGCAGTAGGAACCGGTTTAAACACACCAAAAGGATACGATGTTCTAGTGGCTAAATATATTGCAGAATTCACAGAAATGCCATTTATAACTGCTGAAAACAAATTTGAAGCCTTGGCTGCTCATGACGCCTTAGTAGAGACGCACGGTGCTTTAAAGCAAGTGGCTGTTTCTATAAATAAAATTGCCAATGATATTCGTATGATGGCTTCTGGGCCTAGATCTGGAATTGGAGAAATTACGATCCCAGCAAATGAACCTGGAAGTTCTATTATGCCCGGAAAAGTAAATCCAACTCAAGCTGAGGCAATTACTATGGTTTGCGCACAAGTCATGGGAAATGATGTTGCCGTTACCATAGGGGGCACACAAGGCCATTATGAGTTAAATGTTTTTAAACCAATGATGGCTGCTAATGTGATACAATCTGCGCAACTAATTGGTGATGCTTGTGTTTCATTTGATGTAAATTGTGTTGCAGGGATAGAACCAAATCATACAAGAATTAAAGAATTATTAAACAATTCTTTAATGCTAGTTACTGCCTTAAATACTAAAATTGGATATTATAAAGCTGCTGAAATTGCAACTACAGCACATGCCAATGGAACTACATTAAAAGAAGAAGCTGTGCGTTTAGGCTACGTTACACCAGAACAATACGATGAATGGGTTAGACCAGAAGATATGACAGGAAGTTTAAAATAAGATGTATTTCTAAAAGTACCTTTCTTTAAAAATTTTAAGATGATGCTTTTGATGCCCAGATATTAGAAATCCAATAGCTCTTACAGAGATAATATTTCCTGAAGCACTTCCTTTTCTCAGTAGAACTTCTTCCGAAAAGCTTTTATATAAAGATATTGAACTCGCTCTAACTGTTTTGAATTCATCTAATAATTCTTCAAGTTCTCTAGAAGTGGCAGACACATTTTTATTATAAAAATCATGATCAAAACCTAGTAATTCTGTTGAATCATTTCTTGCAAAACGCAAGGCTCTGTAATTAAATATTCGCTCTGTATCTATCACATGAACTAATATCTCTTTAAATGTCCATTTTCCCTCAGCATATACATATAATTCTTTTTCTTTTGGAATAGTAGCAACAAACTGTTCTAGATGATTTCCAGTTTCTATTAAATTTTCAATAATAGATCTACCATTGGTTACTAAATCATCAATATATTTCTTAAAATAAGAATGGTATTCATCCGGTAACAACATAGAGTTTTCTTTTTTTAATGTAAGTTTGTTTAGCTAAAGTAATCAAACCATATGACAACCTTATTCATCAACATTAAAGAACTTATTCAAGTAAGAGATAAATCTGTAGATAACGTTTCTGGAAAAGACATGAGTGTTTTACCAACAATTAAAAATGCCTTTCTTTTGATTGAAAATGAAATTATCTCAGATTTTGGTTCGATGGAGAAGTTAGGTAACACAAAAGCCGATACAGTAATTGATGCAACAGGAAAGTTAATTTTGCCAACTTGGTGTGATAGTCATACCCATCTTGTTTTTGCTGATACTCGAGAAGAAGAATTCGTAAACAGAATTAATGGCCTAAGCTATGAGCAAATTGCTCAAAAAGGTGGTGGAATTTTAAACTCAGCAACTAAACTACAAAACAAGCCCGAAGAAGAACTTTATAATGCTGCAGCAAAAAGATTAGAAGAGCTTATTAAAACTGGAACAGGCGCCATAGAAATTAAGTCTGGTTATGGTTTAACTCTAGAAAGCGAACTAAAAATGCTGCGTGTTATTAAAAAATTGAAAGAAAATTTTCCGCTCCCAATAAAAGCAACTTTTTTAGGAGCCCACGCGATACCGAATCTATTTAAAGAAAAAAGAGAAGCCTATATAAAATTAATTATAGATGAAATGCTTCCTGCAATAGCAGCACAAAAGCTTGCGGATTATATCGATGTTTTTTGTGAAAAAGGTTATTATTCACCTGAAGAAACAAATCAAATTTTAAAAGCAGGTTTACAATATGGTTTAATCCCTAAGATTCATGTTAATCAATTTAACGCAATTGGTGGTGTTAAAGTTGGTATCGATAACAATGCATTATCTGTAGATCATTTAGAAGTTTTAACAGATGAAGATGTTGTCTATTTAAGAAATTCAAAAACTATGCCTGTATCACTTCCATCTTGTTCTTTCTTTTTGGGAATACCGTATACAAATGCTAGAAAAATTATTGATGCTAATTTACCGATGGCGTTGGCTTCAGATTACAACCCTGGCTCAAGCCCTTCTGGAAACATGAATTTTGTTGTTTCTTTAGCTAGTATTAAAATGAAAATGACACCTGAAGAAGCTATAAATGCTGCTACTATTAACGGAGCGTATGCTTTAAACTTATCTCATAAAGCAGGAAGTATCTCAAAAGGTAAATTAGCTAATTTTATAATTACAAAACCTATAAAGTCTTACAGTTATTTACCTTACAGTTTTGCTAATAACTGTATTGATGAAGTCTTTCTAAGAGGTAAAAAGTATGAATGAAAAAATTACTTTTTTGGCTTTATAAAGCTTGTTATTTTTTTAAATAAGGTGGTTTCTGGTTCATCGTTTTCATGATATCCATTTCCATAAACTTCACTATAACCATAACCGTAGCCATAGCCATAACCATAACCACGTTTGCTTTTCACCTTGAGGTCGTTAAAAATATAACTGATATTAGAAACTTCTCTATTAACATATTTATTGTCTATCATGTTAATCATTCCTCTTTCTGAATAATCTTGGCGAACGACATAACAAGTAGCATCAGCATATTTAAATAATTCTAATGCGTCGGAAACAAGACCTACCGGAGCTGTATCTATCACTATATAGTCATATTCTTTTTCTAATTCTTGTATAAATCGATCACAAGCTTCACTTATTAATAATTCAGATGGGTTTGGTGGTATTGGTCCAGAGAGTATAACATCTAAATTGGGAATTTTAGTTTTATTTGTAATTTCTGAAATTGTTTTTTGATTGATTAAATAATTAACAACACCAGTATCATTATTAAGTTCAAAATCATCAAAAATTTTCGGTTTTCTTAAATCCATTCCGATTAAAACTGTCTTTTTACCGCTTAAAGCAAAAACAGTTGCCATATTAATTGAGATCATTGTTTTACCTTCACCACTAACAGTTGAAGTTAAAACTAATGTTTTTGATCTCTTGCTACTATGTATGTCGGTTTTAAATAAAAACTGCACATTAGCTCGAAGGGCTCTAAAAGATTCTGATATAGTAGACTTGGGTCGTTCAAAAACAACCAAATTACTTCCTCCAATTTTTCTACCAATAGCTCCTAAAATAGGAATTTTATATTGTTTTTCTATTTCTTCTATTGTTCTAACTTTGTTGTCTAACAGTTCTCTAATAATAACATAAAATAATGGTAAAATAATCCCTAGCATGATACCCACTAAATAATTAAAAGTAGGGTTTGGGTAAATTGGTTGTTGACCCAAATCTATAGCGGTATCTATTACTTTTACATCTGATACACTTGCTTCAATTGCAGCATTAGCTTCATATTTTTTCTGTTTAAAGTAACTGTAGTAAAATTCAGAGAATTCATATTCTTTTTGATATTTTAAAAGACTTTGCTCTTTCTCTGGCAAAAGTTTAAGTTTATTTTCGAAAGAAGCTAACTCTTTTACTAATTTATCTAAATCTCTTTTAAGAAAAATTCTATTATTCGATATATTTTCATATAAATTTAATTTTATCTGTTCTATTTTATTTACTAATTTTTGATAATCAGGATGAATTGATTTTACCTTATCTTTTAAAAACTCTAATTTGGTAGATTCTAAAATAAGTTCATCAATTATAAATGATGTTTTTATATCAGCTAATTCTATAAATGCTGGAACTGGAACTGGACTTTTATAAATGGTATTGGATCTTATATAAGCCTCTAGAATATTTAGCTCATCTAAATTTCTTTCTATTTTTTTAAAATTTAAAGTAAGATCATTTGTTTGTGTAAACAAAAGGCTTCCTTCTGATGACAAATTATAAATATTATTTACTTTTTTGAATTTGCCAATTTGACTCTGAATGTTTTGTAATTTATCTTCCTCTATTTTAAATAAATTTTCTATGTACTTTACAGTCTTTGTTGCATAAAGAGTCTTCTGTTCTTGCTTATCTATAGATAAGACTTTTACCGATTCATTTAAATAATCTACAATTCTATTTTTACTTTTCCCTGTTAATTCTAATTCTAGAAGTGAAGCGCCCTCAATAACGTTTTTTACTTGCATGTTTCTCAAGGAGGAAACAGTTGAATTGTAGTTATTAAATCTAATATAGAATACTTGATTAGGTGCTATTTCAGATTGAGTAGAGAAAATATTAAGATCTAAAAATGAAGTCTTTACATTAGAGTTATCAAAATCATTTTGATTGAAAAAAAATGTTTCTGAATATTTTTTATCAGTTGTTTCGTGTTTTTGTGAGTCATCATTATCTGAATAACGAATTAGTTTATTTGGACCTTCCAAATTAAACTCGGTAGAGATTCTAAATTGTCTATTTTCTAATGTTTCTATTTTTAGTAGTTGATTATATAATTGAAAATTACTTTCATTAAGTTTTACCTTGAATGGAGTTTTTCCATATATATCTTCAAATCTGTATTCACCTTCTTTTAAATAATCAATATAAAATTGAAGTTTTGACACTACTTTTTCGTTATGTGTTCTAGATCTGAGAATAATGTTTACCGTTTCTATTATATCACTAGCACCACCCCAGTTAAAAGTTAAGCTTGTTCCAGAAGAAAACAATGGGTTTGTTTCTTCTTTAACAGATATCATGGTTTTTAAACTATAAAGTTTTACTCTATAGCCGTTTAGAAATCTGGCAACTATTAACGAGAGTAAAATAATTACAAAAAATAATTTCCAATAACTAAGTATTTTGAAAAGATAATATTTGGGATCTAAGGAGTTTTGCTGATCTCCATTACTAGAACTTTGTTTATGATTTGTATTCATATAGCTATAACCCTCTTAATATTAATACTGTAGTAGTTAATAATGATATTAAAGAAACTATACCTGTTATAGGTTTCAATCCTTCAGTTAAAGATTTTTGACGTAAAGCTTTGATGTTTATGTAGTCATTATTTTGAATGAAAAAAATCTCAGAATTTAATGCATCTATAGTCGTTAAATCTATTGTTACTTTTTTATTTCCATTAGGAGAAATTCTTATCACCTCTACATTTTTTTTATCGCCACTAATTGGAATATCTCCAGAAAATGTAATAGCATCTAGTATACTAAGTTGATTTTGATAGACAACTTTTGGCCCGGGTGATTTGATCTCTCCCATAATAGTGTACTTGATTCCATCTAATTTAACAGAAACAAAGTAACTATCTTCTTTCATGAAATAATTAGCAAATTTTTCTTCAATTTTCACTCTAACTTCCTTGGTAGTATAGCCTAAAACATTTATTTCGCCCAGTATAGGCATTCTAATATTTCCATTTACATCTACACTATATATTACTGGTGATGAAGTGTCTTCTGAAGAAGAGCCGCTTGATTTGAGAAAAACAGCAACTAAGTTAACATTATCAGATGTTACATCTATAGAAATATTATCGCCTACTTGAAGTTTGTAGGAATTCGTATTTATTTTATGAATTTCTTTGTTTTCTTTAGGAGTACCACTAAGGTATATAAGGTCTTTGGTGGGAACACAAGACGAAAATAAAAATATAAATACTAGAAAAAGGGGTATTTTTCTCATGAGGTTAGGGTATAATATCCACAAATATAAATTTAATAAGTGGAATCTTATAAATATTCTATTAATTTCGTTTTTTAAATCAAAAAATAAGTTGTTACATAAAATTACATCCTTTTTAAGTTTCCTTTTTAAATCAAGAAACAAACATAGTGTTCATTCTCCTTTTGTATTTAATTTAATTACAAAATGCTTTCATAAAAAAGCACCTATAGCTAATTTAAATATCTTCTTAAACTATAAAAAAGAGCTTTCATTAAATACTTCAATACTTGAGGTTACCGATTTTGGTGCTGGCTCAAGAGTCTTTTCATCTAACAAAAGAAAGGTTTCAAAGATTGCCAAGCATGCAGGAATTTCAAACAAAAGAGCTAGATTATTAATTAATTTAATACAATACTTTAAACCAGAGAGTATATTAGAAATTGGCACCTCACTTGGCTTAAGTACTGCGGCACTAGCTTCTTCAAATAAAAAATCAAAAATAACAACACTAGAAGGGTGTAAAGAGACTGCAAGTATTGCCAAGAATATGTTTGAAAAATATCATTTCAATCATGTGACATTACTAACTGGTAGTTTTGATACTACTTTACCCAGAGTCTTTAAAAACACTATCTATGATTTTATTTATTTTGACGGAAATCATACCAAAAAAGCTACTTTAGAATACTTTGAATCTAGTTTATCATCAATAAATAACAATTCCGTTTTCTTATTTGACGATATTCATTGGAATAAAGAAATGGAACTAGCATGGGAAGATATTAAAAATCATCCTCAAGTAACAGTTACTATAGACACCTATCAATGGGGTTTTGTATTCTTTAGAAAAGAACAACAAAAAGAACATTTTATAATTCGTCTGTAACGAACAGATTAAATGAACGTTAAATCTTAAAAAAACAACGCTGTTCTCCTATGATCTATTAATAGTGTTTTTTTTTGTTATTTATTTTGTATTAATTAGCAGGCTTTTAAAAAATGCAAAACTAAAAAACCCCAAATTAGATGTAAAAAAATGGTTGCTTTCGGAATCATTATCTATTCCTGGGTTTCTGATTTTTTCTCTTATGATTATAAGATTATTAGTGAAGTTGTTTCAAGATTCAAAATGTTTTAACATTCATAATATGACTTTATATTTTTTAATCTTAAATTTACGCTATGAAGATTTACACAAAAACTGGTGATAAAGGAACAACTTCGTTGTTTGGAGGCACAAGAGTTTCAAAAGATCACCTAAGAATAGAATCTTATGGAACAGTAGATGAACTAAACTCTTATGTTGGTCTGATCAAAGATCAAGCGATTGATGAGTCTACAAAAAATGTTCTTATAAAAATTCAGCACGACTTATTTACGCTTGGTTCAATGCTAGCAACACCAATAAATAAGGAAACCCTTAAAAATGGAAAAGAACGCTTAAATATTCCAAAAATAACCGCCACATCTGTAAAATATTTAGAAAACAACATAGATGAAATGAATTCTAAGCTTCCTCAAATGACTCACTTTATACTTCCTGGCGGACACACAACGGTGTCATTTTGTCATATTGCCAGATGTGTTTGTAGAAGAGCAGAGCGTTTATCTGTTTCATTACATGAACAAGAAACTATAAACTTAGACATATTAACCTATCTTAATAGACTTTCTGACTATCTTTTCGTACTGGCACGGAAGTTGTCACAAGATTTAAGAGCTCAGGAAGTTAAGTGGATTCCTGAGAAATTATAACTAAGTTCTTTTTTTATTGATATATATTTCAAAAAAAACTTGATTTTTTCAGTAAAAAAATTACTTTTGCAGAAAATTAAATCCTATAGAAATGTATTGGACTTTAGAACTAGCATCTTATTTAGCAGATGCACCATGGCCGGCAACAAAAGATGAGTTAATAGATTATGCTATTAGAACAGGAGCTCCTCTAGAAGTAGCAGAGAATTTACAAGAGATTGAAGATGAAGGTGACTCTTATGATTCTATCATTGAAATTTGGCCAGACTATCCAACCGAAGAAGATTATCTTTGGAATGAAGACGAGTATTAAAAAACAAAACCAAACAAATAAAAAAAGTCTCTAATGAGGCTTTTTTTTTGTTTACTTTTAAAGTCTTTTATCTTTATAAATAAAAGAAAAATAAAACATAGCGTAAAGAATGAGTATCTTAAATTCAGTAATTAAAATATTTGTTGGTGATAAACAACAAAAAGATCTAAAAATACTTCAACCAATTGTAGAAAAAGTAACTGCTTTTAATTCTTCATTATCAGAATTAACCAATGATGAATTGAGAGCTAAAACAGCTGAATTCAAACAAAAAATAGCAGAAAGAACCAATACTTTTAGCGATCAAATAATAGCTTTAGAAAAAGAAGCTAAAGAAGCTGAAATAGACAGACAAGAAGCTATCTTTTCTGAAATAGACAATTTAAAAAACGAGGCCTATGAGGCTTCAGAAGAAATTTTAAATGAAATTATGCCGGAAGCTTTTGCTGTGGTAAAAGAAACAGCCAAACGTTTTGTAAATAATGAAGAAATTGAAGTTACAGCAACTCCTTTTGACAGAGAGCTTTCTGCTACTAGAGAACACGTTGTTTTAGAAGGTGATAAAGCCTTCTGGCAACACTCTTGGGATGCTGCAGGAAAACCAGTTACCTGGGATATGATTCATTACGATGTTCAATTAATTGGAGGTTCTGTCCTGCATCAAGGTAAAATTGCAGAGATGATGACAGGGGAAGGAAAAACACTGGTTTCTACCCTACCTGTTTATTTGAATGCTTTAACTGGAAAAGGAGTTCACCTAGTAACTGTAAATGACTACTTAGCAAAAAGAGATAGAGCCTGGATGGCTCCAATGTTTGAATTTCACGGACTAAGTACAGATTGTATAGATTTTCATCAACCAAACTCAGAAGAAAGAAGAAAAGCTTACAACGCAGACATCACCTACGGAACCAATAACGAATTTGGTTTTGACTATCTGAGAGATAATATGGCTAGTTCTAAAGAAGATCTCGTACAAAGAGCTCCTAACTATGCAATTATTGATGAAGTAGATTCTGTACTAATAGATGACGCTAGAACTCCGTTAATCATATCTGGGCCAGTTCCTCAAGGAGATAGACATGAGTTTAACGAACTAAAACCTTTGGTGAGTGATTTGGTTGCTCAGCAAAATAAATATTTAGTTGGAGTCTTAGCAGAAGCTAAAAAATTAATCTCAGAAGGAAACACCAAAGACGGTGGCTTTCTGCTTTTACGAGTATTTAGAGGAATTCCAAAAAACAAAGCACTCATTAAGTTTCTATCTCAAGAAGGTGTTAAGCTACTGTTGCAAAAGACAGAAAACACCTACATGGCAGATAATAATAAACTAATGCCAGAAGTAGATGCCGAATTGTGGTATGTTATTGAAGAAAAAAATAATTCTATTGATTTATCTGACAAAGGTATTGCAGCTTTATCTACCAATACTAGTGATGAAGATTTCTTTGTATTACCAGATTTAGGGGTAGAAATTGGGACTATAGATACTACCGAAAAAACTTCAGAAGAAAAAGCAGCATTAAAAGAAAAACTATATAAAGACTTTAGTATTAAAAGTGAACGTATTCATACCATGAATCAATTACTAAAAGCCTATAGTTTATTTGAAAAGGATGTAGAATATGTTGTGGTAGAAAACAAAGTAATGATTGTAGATGAGCAAACGGGTCGTATTATGGATGGTCGTCGTTATTCAGACGGACTACATCAGGCTATTGAAGCAAAAGAAAATGTAAAAATTGAAGATGCTACACAAACCTTTGCAACAGTTACCTTACAAAACTACTTTAGAATGTATCGTAAGTTATCAGGTATGACTGGTACTGCTATTACTGAAGCAGGAGAACTTTGGGAAATTTATAAGTTAGATGTGGTAGAAATTCCTACCAACAGGCCTCTTTTAAGAGACGATAAACAAGATTTTATTTACAAAACTACCCGTGAAAAGTACAATGCTGTAATTGAAGATGTTGTTAAGCTAGTGGCTCAAGGAAGACCCGTTTTAGTTGGTACAACTTCTGTTGAAATTTCTGAATTGTTAGGTAGAATGTTGCAAATGCGAAAGATTAAGCATAACATTCTTAATGCAAAATTACACAAACGTGAAGCAGATGTTGTTGCAGAAGCTGGTAATCCAGGTATTGTAACCATTGCTACCAATATGGCAGGACGTGGAACAGATATAAAACTTTCCGATGAAGTAAAAGCATCTGGTGGTTTGGCAATTATTGGTACAGAAAGACACGATTCTAGAAGAGTAGATAGACAATTACGTGGTAGAGCTGGTAGACAGGGAGATGTTGGGTCTTCTCAATTTTATGTTGCTCTAGACGATAACCTAATGCGTTTATTTGGTTCTGAAAGAATTGCTAAAATGATGGACAGAATGGGATTAAAAGAAGGTGAAGTAATTCAGCATTCTATGATTTCTAAGTCTATTGAAAGAGCGCAAAAAAAGGTAGAAGAAAACAACTTTGGTATTAGAAAACGCTTGTTAGAATATGATGATATTATGAACGCACAACGTGAGTTTGTATACCAACGAAGAAGACATGCTTTAGACGGAAACCGTCTACAAATAGATATAGCCAATATGATTTTTGAAACCTGTGAAGCTATTGTAAATATAAACAAAGCGGCTAAAGATTTTCAGAATTTCGAATTTGAGTTAATTAGGTTTACATCTATGACTTCTCCTTTCAGTGAAGATGAATTTAATACCTTAACGGAACAAGAGTTAGCTAATAAATTATACGATATTATTACGCAGCATTACAAAGATAAAGTTGAAAGAAACGCATTGCTAACCTATCCTGTAATTAAAAATGTATATGAAAACGAAGGAGATAGATACGAACGTATTGTTGTTCCGTTTTCAGACGGGATAAAAACGTTACAAGTTGTCACCAATTTAAAGGAGGCTTATGATACAAAAGGAAAATCATTGGCTACAGATTTTGAAAAAAATATTTCCTTAGCCATTATTGATGAAAACTGGAAAGATCATCTTCGTCAGATGGATGATTTAAAGCAATCTGTTCAAAATGCATCGTACGAGCAAAAAGATCCATTATTAATTTACAAGTTTGAAGCTTTTGAATTGTTTAAAGTAACTATTGATAAAATAAATCGTGAAGTGCTGTCTTTCTTGTTTAAAGGAGAATTGCCAAACCAAGCAAATGATCAAATTTCGGAAGAACGTAAAAAAACAGGCCAGAAATTAAACTTGAGCAAAGCAGCTGTTCAGAACACCACAGAACAAGCCATCAGTAATTCTCGTCAACAGCCAACAGAACCCGTTGAAACTATTGTAAGAGAGCAACCTAAAATTGGTAGAAATGAGCGTGTTACTATTAAAAATGTAATGAGTGGACAAGAAAAAGTTGTTAAGTTCAAACAAGCAATCCCTCTAATAGAAAGAGGAGAATGGGTGTTGACTAAAAATTAAGATTTCTAAAAATAAAAAAGCCACTTTTAAAAAGTGGCTTTTTTTATGTAATAAATTTATGGAGCTACAGTCCTTGAAAATCAGAATCCATTTTCAAATACTCTAAAAATTCTTGTTTGGTATCTTTTTCTTTAAACTTTCCACCAAATTCTGCAGTTACAGTACTGCTATCAATATCTTTAATTCCTCTAGAGTTTACACATAAATGTTTTGCATCAATTACACAAGCTACATCATCTGTTCCTAAAGCTTCTTGCATTGCTTGTACTACCTGCATTGTTAAACGCTCTTGTACTTGAGGTCTTTTTGCAAAATATTCTACAATACGATTCATTTTAGACAAGCCAATAACTTTTCCGTCTGAAATATAAGCAACATGAGCTCTTCCAACAATAGGTAATAAGTGATGTTCGCAGGTAGAATACACAACGATATTCCTCTCTACTAACATTTCACCGTAATTATAATTGTTTTCAAATGTAGAAGCGCTTGGCTTATTTGCAGGATTTAATCCCATAAAAAGTTCATTAACAAAAGATTTAGCTACTCTTTTTGGTGTACCTTTTAAACTATCATCTTCTAAATCCATTCCTAAAGTGATTAAAATATCTTTAACACTTTCTTGAATTCTTGCTATTTTTTCAGCATCTGAAATTTCAAATGCATCGGGGCGTAATGGAGTTATAGCAGAAGTACCAACGTGGTTATCTCCTATCTCTTCTATTCTATCATCATTTATTTTCATCAGTTGCTTTCTGGGTATTAAAATTAATTTGCAAATTTACTACTTTAAGCAATAAGTTTATTGCATTTTATCAATCAATTCTTCTAAAGTACAAACTGTCTGAGAACCATCATTCATATCTTTTAGCAAAAATTTATTCTGTTGAATTTCAGAAATCACAAATAAAATTTCACGAGTAGAAACATATTTCCATTGTTTCTTTTGCTGTTTGTTACTAGTAGCTGTATCTGGATATATCTCAGATTTAATTCCAGCATTTCGCAAAGCTTTCACAGCTTTTAATTGAGTTAAGGCATCTTCTTTAGTGAAGTTTAAAAATAACAGTTTAGGTTTTGGTAGTGCTACAGAATTAAACAACCCTAGTTCTTCCAATACCAAATAGATTCTATCTAACCCAAATGATATTCCTACCCCACTCACATCTTTTAGACCAAAAACACCCGTTAAATCGTCATATCTTCCACCACCACCTATAGAACCCATCTCTAATCCTTTTGGTGCTGAAACTTCAAAAATTGCACCGGTATAATAGTTTAAACCTCTAGCCAAGGTTACATCTATTTCTAAAGAAGCAGATTGCAATCCTAATTCATTAATAGTATTGGTTACAAAACGCAGCTCTTCAACTCCTTTTGTTCCTTCTTCAGATGCAGACAACAAGGTTTCTAAAATAGCCAATTGATCTGTATTTGATCCTGATAACTTAAAAAGAGGAGTTACTTTATCTATGGCTTCTGGAGAAATTCCCTTTTGTAGCATTTCTTCTTGAACGCCAGTTGCTCCAATTTTATCTAACTTATCTAGGGCAACTGTAAAGTCTATCAACTTATCTTGGGCGCCAATAACCTCGGCAATTCCAGACAAAATTTTTCTGTTGTTTATTTTTATAGTAGTACCTGTTAGTTTTAAACTGGTAAAAACCGTATCATATAATTGAATAAAATCTACTTCTTGTAATAAAGACTTACTTCCAACCACATCTGCATCGCATTGAAAAAACTCACGAAAACGCCCTTTCTGAGGTCGATCTGCTCTCCAAACTGGCTGTATTTGATACCGTTTAAAAGGAAATGTAATTTCATTTTGGTGTTGTACTACATATCTTGCAAAAGGCACTGTTAAATCATAACGCAATGCTTTCTCAGAGATTTGTGAAGTTAGTTTTAGGCTGTCTTTTTGTTCTAAAAGATTGCTAGCTGCTTTTTTTAAATAATCTCCTGAGTTTAGAATTTTAAAAATTAAGCGATCTCCTTCCTCTCCATACTTACCCATTAGGGTAGATGAATTTTCAAAACTAGGAGTTTCTATGGGTTGAAAACCATAGGTTTCAAAAGCAGTTTTCATCGTATTTATAATATACGTACGATTGGCTACTTCTGTAGATGAAAAATCTCTGGTTCCTTTTGGAATGCTTGGTTTCATAAAAACAATATTCAGTTAACTATTAACAGCTAATCATAGTAAATGTAGCTTCAATTGCAAATATCCGAAAAATCTCGGGAAGTACTATTCTGTGCTATTTGTTTTATTTTTTCTTTGCAGCGAATAAATACTCGCATTTAATTCAAAACCCAACAAAAGTATGATGGCATTTAACCAAATAAATAACATTAAAATTAAGAGCGTTCCTATAGAGCCATACAATTCATTGTATTGTGCGAACTCATTAACATAATATCCAAAAAGATAAAAAGTAAGAATAGATAATATGGTAGTAAAAATGGTTCCTGGAGAGAAAAATCTAGAATATTTTCCACTTTTTGTTCCGTATTTATACAAGATAGAAACAATGGTAAAAATCATCACTAAAAACAACAGTCCTCTCCCAAATTGCAGCCATAAGGTTTCGTCATCTATCCAACCTTTATTAGTAAATGCATCTAGTAATAACTGGTAAAAACCTGTTAAAGCAACTGTAATTACTAAGAATAAGGCCATTAATAACGAAACAAACATCGATAAGAAATAGGCTCTAAAAACATTTCGAATCTCTTTTACATGGTATGAATATTCAAAACCACCAAAAATGGCATTAACGCCGTTTGTCATTAAAAAAATAGATACTAAAAAACCGAAAGATAATAATCCGGCTTGTTTATTTCCTATGATATCTAATAAAACGGTATCTACAGCATCAAAGGTTTTGGGTGGTAAAATTTCTGATATTAAGGTCATTAATCCTTCCTGAAAACCATCAATAGGAATGTATGGAATTAATGTTAACACAAATAGCATAAAAGGAAAAATGGCCATAAAAAAACTGTAGGCTATTCCACCAGCTCTGGTAGTTAATGCTCCTTCTACAATACCAATAATGTACATTTCTAAAACATCATAGAGCGACATACCTTTAAGACCTGGAATTTTTATTTTCTTCCCAAATCTAACTAGTACATTAAGTACTGGTATTTTTTCTAGTTTGTCTTCTATTTCTTTACTCATTAATTTTTGAAACAATTTTATTAAAAATATTTAAATCTTTAATTTTAACTATAGAATCTTTCAAGAAAATAAAATCTGCACCAAGGGCAACATTAGCAATAATTCCATAATCCTTTCTATATAAAATAAATCTAGGATGGGTAACTAAACTATTTTCTGAATAGCCATAGATTTTATATTCTTTGTTTTTTAAAAAGATTTTTTTATTGGTAAATATGAAAGCGTCATCTCCTACAAGAATATCTTTTTTAAGATGGTATCTAAGTTTTAGGTTTTTTATTGAATCTTTTGCTAGATATGTATAATCTATTACTGAATCTTTATTTTCAATGGTTAGTAATAATGAATGTTTATATGTTAATTCTTTTGAAACAGACTTATGAACATATAACTTTTCTGGAATTATTTCTTTCTTATTACAAGAAGACAAAGTAAAAAACAGTACAATTAAAATAATATTTCTCATCAAAAAGCTTTTAAACTTAAATCCATATTGTACACCGAGTGAGTTAAGGCTCCCGAAGAAATAAAATCTACACCACATTCAGCATATTTTCTAATGGTTTTTTCATTAATACCTCCAGATGATTCTGTCAAACATTTGCCATTGATTAAACGAACAGCTGCCTTAGTATCTTCAAACGAGAAGTTATCAATTAAAATTCTGTAGACACCTTCGTTTGTTAAAATTTCTTCAATCTCATCTATACTTCTCGCTTCTACAATAATTTTAATCTCTAAGTTTTTCTTTTCTAAATAAGCCTTTGTTTTTGTGATGGCCTCAGAAATGCCACCTGCAAAATCTATATGATTGTCTTTAATCATAATCATATCATACAATGCAAAACGGTGGTTTACGCCACCTCCTATTTTTACGGCCCACTTCTCTAAAGCTCTGATGCCTGGAGTGGTTTTTCTAGTATCTAAAATTTTGGTGTTGGTTCCTTGTAGTAAATTAACAAAGAAAGCTGTTTTAGTTGCAATGGCACTCATGCGTTGCATGGCATTTAATACAAAACGTTCTGCTTGAAGGATCGATTGAGATTTTCCTGAAACATGAAAAACTACGTCTCCATGGTGTACTTTAGTACCATCATTAATAAACGTTTCTAGGTGTAAGTCTGTATCAAAATATTCAAATACTTTTTTAGCAAAGGCAACTCCTGCAATAATACCAGTATCTTTTACTAATAACTTTGCTTTTCCTTGGGCATTTAAAGGAATACAAGACAGTGAGGTATGATCTCCATAACCAACATCTTCTCTAAACCCATTTTTAATGATAAGGTTTAATTCGTTTTCAAATTGTTCTGGAGAAATCATGTTTTGGTATTCTTAATGCTAAAATACAATTAAATGAGAAAAATGAAGACAATAATTGTAATTTTGAAAAATGAAAATAAAACTGCTTGTTATTGGCAAAACAGATGATAAAAATCTAGTACAACTGATAGAAAATTATCAGAAGCGATTACATCATTATATTGGTTTTCAGCTAGAAGTGCTTGCCGATATTAAAAATGTGAAGAATTTAAGTCAGTTGCAACAGAAAGAAAAAGAGGGCGAACTCATTCTTTCTAAACTTCAGAATACAGATCAATTAATTTTATTAGATGAAAAAGGAAAAGAATTTAGATCTTTAGACTTTGCCAATTTTTTACAAAAGAAAATGAATGCTGGCATTAAGCAATTGGTTTTAGTAGTGGGAGGACCCTATGGGTTTTCTGAAGCGGTCTATAAAAAAGCCATGGGAAAAATATCCTTATCTAAAATGACCTTCTCCCATCAAATGATTCGTTTATTTATAGTAGAACAATTATATAGGGGGTTTACCATTCTTAAAAATGAACCCTATCATCATGAATAAAAAAAATTAATTATTTTTATATGTACACCCTTAAATTATTAAATTAGTCTTATGAAACTAGTCTTTGCCACCAACAATATTCACAAGCTAAAAGAAGTACAAGAAATGCTATCCAATACTATAGAAGTATTGTCTTTAAAAGATATTGGTTGTTTTGAAGATGTTGAAGAAACTGAAACTACCTTAGAAGGCAATGCCAAACTAAAAGCAGATCACATTATTAAAAAATACGGATACCACTGTTTTGCAGATGATACTGGTTTAGAAGTAGACGCTTTAGATGGAAGACCTGGTGTTTTTTCTGCTAGATATGGTGGAGAACATGGTAATTCTGAAAAGAACATGCAAAAGCTTCTTAAAGAACTTCATGGAAAAGCAAACAGAAAAGCACAATTTAGAACAGCTGTTGTTTTAAATTTAGAAAATAAGCAGTATCTTTTTGAAGGAATTTGTGAAGGAGAAATTTTAGAGAAAAAAACAGGAACTGGAGGTTTTGGTTATGATCCCATTTTTAAACCTACAGAAGCCTCTACTTCATTTGCTGAGATGAATTCTGAAGAAAAGAATACAATTTCTCACAGAGGAATTGCCATTCAGAAATTAGTTGATTTCTTATTAAATTTAAAAACAACCTAATGAAAAAAATTACCCTACTTTTAATTAGCCTGCTATGTTTACATAGTTGTGATAAAAAAACAGCAGAGACCAATATGAATACAAAACAATTGCGTCATGTAGTCTTATTTAAATTTAAAAAAGAAGCGCCACCGGCAGCTATTAAAAAAATAGAAGATGCATTTATAGGGTTGCCTACTACAATTAAAACAATTAAAAGTTTTGAATGGGGCTTAAATAATAGTACTGAAGGTCTAGACAAAGGACTTACTCATTGTTTTTTTGTTACTTTTGAATCTGAGAAAGACAGAGATGAATACCTGCCACATCCTGCACATCAAGAATTTGTAGCTATTTTAAAACCTCATTTAGAAGATGTTGTAGTTTTAGACTACTGGGCTAAATAAAATATTTAAACTATAGTTCTCTATCTAACATGAAACAAAAATCATACACAAAACAATTTAGTACACTTTCTTTTGTGTTGGTTTTATTAGTACTTATCAATATTAGTTTCGGGTCTGTTTCTATTCCTTTTCACGAAATACTAGACATCTTATTAGGTGGTAATAGCAGTAAATCTAGTTGGGATTTAATCATTCTTCATTTTAGGCTTCCAAAAGCAATTACAGCAATTTTAGTAGGTTCTGGATTGGCCATCGCTGGTTTGTTAATGCAAACTCTATTTAGAAACCCCTTGGCAGGGCCTTTTGTATTAGGCATCTCTTCTGGTGCTAGCTTGGGAGTGGCTCTCTTAATTTTAGGTTCTGGTATCTTTGGTGGGTTTTTAGCAACGATTGCTTTTTCTAGTTGGGGTTTAGCCATTGCCTCAAGTATAGGTGCAGCCTTGGTATTGCTGGCTGTGTTAGTAACGGCTACGAAGGTGAGAAATACCATGAGTATTTTAATTATTGGTCTCATGTTTGGTACGGTTACTTCTGCCATTATAAGCGTATTAACTTTTTTTAGTGATGCCGAAAAAATTCAGCAATTTATATTCTGGGGTTTTGGAAATTTAGGAAATCTATCTTGGACCGAAATATTAGTTTTTTTTATCATATACCTCATAGCGGTGCTAAACTTACTTTATATCATAAAACCATTGAATACTTTTCTATTAGGTGAAAACTACTCTAAAAGCTTGGGAATTAATATTAAAAGAAGTAGAAACATCATTTTACTTATTACCAGTTTATTAACGGGGGTAATTACAGCCTTTGCTGGGCCAATTGCTTTTATTGGTTTGGCGGTTCCTCACATTACTAAATTGGTTTTTAAAACATCTGATCATAAAATATTACTTCCAGCTGTGGCCGTTTTAGGAGGTATTACCTTGCTGTTTTGTGATGTTATTGCTCAATTACCAACTAGTGAATTTACACTACCCATAAACGCTGTAACCTCATTATTTGGGGCTCCTGTAGTTATTTGGCTACTTGTAAGAAAAAAGAAAATATATTTATGAGTGATGCCACCAAAAATAGTATTGAAACAAGGAATTTAGATGTTGGGTATCAACAAAAAAATTCTGTGAACCTTATTCAACAAAATATTTCTATTCAATTAGCCAAAGGAGAATTTGTTGGTATTTTAGGAAAAAATGGCATTGGTAAATCTACCCTATTAAGAACACTTACCGGGGTGCAAGATGCTATTTCTGGAGATGTTATTATTAATGAAAAAAACATTAAATCCTATAATTATAAAGAATTATCTACCATTATTAGTTTGGTGCTCACAGAACAATTACCAGACAGTCAGCTCACTGTTTTTGATCTGGTGGCTCTTGGAAGACAACCCTACACTAACTGGGTGGGAAAGCTAGAGAAAAAAGATCTTGAAAAAATTAGATGGGCTTTAGAGCAAACAGAAACAGCAGCATTAGCTCACAGGTATTTTTATGAATTAAGTGACGGACAATTACAACGAGTATTAATTGCAAGAGCCTTGGCACAAGATACTCAGATTATTATGCTAGACGAACCCACAGCTCATTTAGACATGCACCATACCATTAAAATTTTTCAATTGTTAAAAAAGCTTTCGCAAGAAACCAACAAGACTATTATTATGACCACCCATGAAGTAAATTTAGCCATTAAGGGTGCTGATCAACTTATTTTACTAACGGAAAAAGAGGTAGTTGCTGGTAAAAAAGAAGCATTAATTGCTAACAATTCTTTTGATACCTTATTTTCTTCAGAAATTGTTAACTTTAACGCAACTTTAGAACAATTTATTATCACTAAAAAATCATAATTTTTACTTTTGAATTTACTAAAACAGTATCCAATTATTAAAACCCAAACAATAATCTTTACATCTATGAAAAAAATACTTTTTGCAGTAAGCTTTTTTGCATTTACTGCTACTGTTTCTTCACAGAACACAACAGATACCTCTGTTAAATATGCAGCTTCAATTACTGCTAAGGAAATAGGAAATCACCTATTTACGTATGCTTCCGATGAATTTGAAGGAAGAAATACAGGAGAGCCTGGTCAGAAAATGGCTGTTGAATATTTAAAGAATTTTTATGTGAGCCAAGGAATCATTTCACCTATTGGTGGAGATGACTACTACCAAGAAGTTCCTGCTGCATACATGAGTAAGTTAAGTAGACGAGGAGAAATAAAAGATTCTGAAAATGTACTTGCTTTTATTAAAGGTTCTGAAAAACCAGATGAAATTATTGTAATTTCTGCACATCTAGACCACGTTGGAATGAACAAAGATGGAGAGGTTTTTAATGGAGCAGATGATGATGGTTCTGGAACAGTAGCTGTCTTAGAAATAGCAGAAGCTTTTAAAAATGCTGTAGATGAAGGAAATGGTCCAAAAAGATCTATTTTATTCTTGCATGTAACTGGTGAAGAAAAAGGCTTGTTAGGCTCTCGTTATTATACTGAAAATCCTATTTTCCCTATGGCAAATACCATCGCTAATTTAAATATTGATATGATTGGTAGAATAGATAAAAGACATAAAGGAAATCCAAAGTATATCTATTTAATTGGTTCCGATAAATTAAGTACAGAATTGCATGAAGTTTCTGAGGCTATGAATACAAAATATACTTCTTTAGAATTAGATTATAAATACAATGACGAGAATGATCCTAACAGATTTTACTACAGATCAGATCATTATAATTTTGCAAAGTTAAACGTACCTATTATCTTCTACTTTAATGGAACCCACGTAGATTATCATAAAGAAACAGATACGCCAGACAAAATTAATTATGAACAATTAGAAACCAGAACTCGCTTGGTTTTTCACACAGCTTGGGAATTGGCTAATAGAGAAAATAGGATTGTAGCAGATAAAGCTGAAAAAACAGAGTAATTGTAAGAATTTATAAAAAATTTAAACGCTAACTTTTTTTGAGTTAGCTTTTTTTAGTGTAATATTTTAAAAAGTAATTCTTTTAAAATATCTCTATGAGATTGGCTGGCACCTACTCCTTTGCTTTTTACATCGGCGTCTCGCAATAAGGCAATAATTTGTGCCACCTTACGCATTGGGTAATTTCTAGCAGCAGTAATATAATCTACTACAAAAAAGGGACGTATTCCTAAGGTTTTTGCTACGTGATCTCTAGATTTATTTTGTAATCCATGATATATTAACAGTTGTGTAAAAAAACTATTTAGCAAAGAGATGGTCATCACCAATGGATTGCCTTTTGGGTTTTGTGCAAAATACTGAATAATCTGATTGACTTTTAAAACTTGCTTCTCTCCTACTGCCTTTCGTAATTCAAAATTATTATAGTCTTTAGAGATGCCAATATTGTCTTCTATATGCTGCGGCGTAATAATAGTTTTTGAAGGCAGTATGGTAATAAGCTTGTCTAACTCATTGTTAATCTTACTTAAATCTGTTCCTAAAAACTCTACCAACATTTGAGCTGCTTTGGGTTCTACCTGGTAGTTTTTACCTCCTAGCACCCTTCGTATCCAGTCTGCAACTTGGTTTTCATACAAGCGTTTGCTTTCATATACCAATCCTGATGAACGTATCGCTTTAAATACAGCCTTGCGTTTGTCTATCTTATTGTATTTGTAATTAAGTACCAAGACCGTAGATGGTTGAGGATTTTTAGCATAGGCCGCTAATTTATCTATAGTTCTACTTAAATATTGGGCTTCTTTTATAATAATCACCTGCTTTTCTGCCATCATAGGAAATCGCTTTGCGGCCCCTACAATATCTTCAATTTCTATATCTCTACCATACATGACTGTTTGATTGAATTCTTTTTCTTCTTCCTGTAAAATATTCGCTTCAATAAAGTCAGAAATTTTGTCTATATAGTAGGGTTCTTCACCCGTTAATAAGTAGATGGGCTTTACCCTTCCACTTTTAATATCAGAAACAATTTCATTTATTTCATTCATAAAATATACTATAACAAGCTAAGTAAACAATCTAATTACTTTTTGGATGATCATTTCTGTCATCTGCCAAACAATTAGCCTAGTTTTTATTACATTTAACCCATGCAAGAACTGAATTTTCCATCCTATGCATTCAAACTCAAATCTAGCGAAAATAAGACACTTATTTTTGATATTATTAGAAAAAAATATGTGGTCTTAACTCCAGAAGAATGGGTACGCCAACATGTGCTTTGGTTCTTACTAGAAGAAAAGAACTATCCTGCATCGTTAATTGCTGTAGAAAAGCAACTCAAAATACACAACAGAACTAAAAGAACCGATATTGTGGTATATAATACCCAAGGCACACCAGAATTATTAATTGAATGCAAAGCCCCCAGTGTAAAAATAACACAGGCCGCTTTTGACCAAATTGCACGCTATAACCTTACCGCCAATGCACCCTATTTAATGGTGACCAACGGCCTAGCGCATTACTTCTGCCAGATAGATGCTAAAAATGAAACCTATGTTTTTTTGAAGGATATACCGGGGTATTAGAAATCAAAGTTTACTATTAAGAAGCATGGTCTAAATAGCATCTAGAAGGCCATAATTTGTCGTTTATTAATGGCACTTAACGGTATATATATATATATATGTTGTCCTGGCTGACGAAAGGAAGCCATGCACTATATATCTTGTTGTGCGTATGTTATTTTATTTTCGGTTTATATCATTTTTAAAGTTTAACGCTTCCTTCAATATCATACCCAAATCAGTTTCTATAGTCTTATGATTAAACTTTTTAGGCTTATTAGATTTGTCGATGTTATTTATGATTTGTAAATACTCCAAATACTGATAGCTCACATTTTTGTATTGATAAAACCTATTTTAATATATTAGGCAATATTAAATTTGCCCAACGGTACATCCAAAATGATGAAGGCAGGCTAGAATGTTTTGAATTAAGACGAGATGGTACAGATAGTATAGACAGGATTGTAATGATTGATAGGTGATGTTTATTCATATACAACATCCTACTCATCCTCATGCTGTGAACCATAACGATCTCTCATCATCTCAGCATATAGTTCTAAAGACTTAATGTCTATTGAATCAAATAACCTTTCATGTGTTTCCACTTTTTTGAACATTTTAATTTGAACTTTCTTTTGATTTGAATCTTCTCTTTTAGTACTAGATGTGTTTCTCTGTGCGTGTTTTGCTATTTCTTTTAGATAAGTCTTGTTGTCCATTGTGCCAGTTATAATAATTAATTATTTAATAAATTGCAACAAGTAATAATGTGGATGACTCGTTTATTTTGGAGAGTTCCCGCATTCTAAACCACCGTGCTTCGAGTAAGTCGGTTGGTACGTATTGCTACGTTCCTGATGCTCTGCAAAGATAAGAATATAATTGTAACCAATAGATTATTGAGAACTAGAATACTACAAGTATCGTTTTTTAGATACACTGTTACCTAGTGCTACTTTTTTATACAATAATAGTGAATTTATAAATTCAAAGTATACTATTTTTATGAGAATGAAACCTACAACTTTAGCACATATTTAGCAATAAGATCAATTAAGATGTACTAGATTTGTAGTCTTGAAAACAGCCATCGTCATACTAAACTGGAACGGAAAAAAATTGCTAGAACAATTTTTACCGTCTATTGTTAATTTTAGTTCAGAATTAGCAGAAATCTACGTGGCAGATAATGCCAGTACAGATAGTTCTATTGCGTATATAAAAGAATACTTCCCTATAGTACAGATTGTAGAAAACACCACCAATGGTGGTTATGCTAAGGGCTATAATGATGCACTAAAAAGTATTGATGCAGATATTTATTGTTTGATAAACTCTGATATTGAGGTTACCCAAAATTGGATCTCTCCTATTCTAGAGGTGTTTAAGAAAGAAAAAAATACCGCTATTATTCAGCCAAAAATACTAGATTTTAAAGCCAAAGATACTTTTGAATATGCAGGTGCTGGTGGTGGCTTTATAGATTTATATGGCTACCCGTATTGCAGAGGTCGTGTTTTTAATCATCTAGAGCAAGACACCAAACAGTTTAATGATGTTGCCGAAATTTTTTGGGCATCTGGCGCTTGTTTTTTTATAAGATCTAAGGTATACCATCAATTAAATGGGTTTGATGAAGATTATTTTGCACATCAAGAAGAAGTAGATTTATGTTGGAGAGCACAAAACGAAGGCTTTGATGTAAAATATGTCGGAAGTGCTACCGTATATCATGTGGGAGGAGCTACGCTTCAAGAAACCAACCCTCAAAAAACATTCTTAAACTTTAGAAATAGCTTGCTAAACGTTATTAAAAATGTACCCAAACAATGGTTTTTATTAGTTGTTTTTTCACGTTTATTATTAGATGGTATTGCTGGAATTAAGTTTTTGATAGAACTTAGACCAATTCATACTTGGGCTATTATAAAAGCTCATTTAAGTGTGTATCGTAATTTTTATAAATTTTTACAGAAGAGAAAGAATTTACAGAAAAAATATGAGTATAACCTACACACTAGTGTTGTTTGGCAATACTTTGTATTGGGAAGAAAGAAATTTAAAAATCTTCGTTAAAAATTACAAAATATCTAGAGATCCCTTCCCTTCTCTAATGACCACTGGTTCTTGTGCTGTAAGATCTATAATTGTAGAGGCATAATTATCTCCAAAACCACCATCTATTACTCCATCTACTAAATGCTGCCATTTTTCAAAAATTAACTCAGGGTCTGTTGTATATTCTAACACATCATCTTCATCATAGATTGAAGTAGATATGATTGGATTTCCCAAGGCTTCCACAATGGCTCTAGCGATGGTATTGTCTGGAACACGAATACCTACTGTTTTTTTCTTTTTAAATACTTTTGGTAGTGATTTACTGCCCGGTAGTATAAATGTATAAGGCCCTGGAAGTGCTCTTTTAAGCAACTTATACGTTGGTGTATCTATCTGCTTTACATAGTCAGATAAGTGACTTAAATCATTACAAATAAATGAAAAATTGGCTTTTTCTAGCTTTATACCTTTTATTCTCGCAATTTTCTCAACGGCTTTGGTATTGGTAATATCACAACCCAAACCATAAACGGTGTCTGTTGGATATATTACGAGCCCTCCTTTTTTTAGAACATCAACTACTTTATTGATTTCTGTAGGGTTAGGATTGTCTTTATATATTTTTATAAAAAATGCCATAAAATAACAATTCGAAACATCAAATTAAATCTGTAACTAAATGTCTGTTTTTGGAAGGAGTTAATTTTTATCTACCAACCTAAAACCTTCTCCATGAATATTTAAAATTTCTACACCCTCATCTTTCTTCAAATATTTACGAAGTTTAGCAATATAAACATCCATACTTCTAGATGTAAAATAATTGTCATCTCTCCAAATCTTTGTCAATGCAAGTTCCCTTGGCATTAAATCATTTTTATGCAGTGCTAGCATGCGAAGAAGTTTACTTTCTTTGGGTGATAATTTTTGTGGTTCATTTTCTCCTACAGACAAATGACGTAATTTAGAATTGAAGAAAAAACCACCAATAATAAACTCAAACTGTTCATTTTCTGCTGCTGAATCTGATTCTTTTCTTTGCAAAATTGCTTTAATCTTAAAAAGCAACACTTCAGAATCAAAAGGTTTATTTAAATAGTCATCTGCACCAACCTGATAGCCTCTTAAAACATCTTCTTTAAGCGTTTTTGCTGTTAAAAAGATAATTGGTATTTCTTTGTTGTTAGAACGAATATCTTGTGCCAAAGAAAAACCATCTTTACGCGGCATCATGACGTCTAGAATACAAAGATCAAAATCATTGTTTTTAAACATAATTAAGCCTTCAATACCATCTTTTGCATGTGTTACATTGTAATCGTTTAATGCTAAATAATCTTTTAAAACCGTTCCAAAATTTGGATCGTCTTCTACTAATAAAATCTTTTTACTTCCCATGTGTGTTTATTTATATTAATGGTAACTTAATTGTAAATGTGCTTCCTTTTCCTTTTTCACTATCTACAAAAACCGTTCCGTGATGTGTATCTACTATTTCTTTAACGTAGGCCAAACCTAAACCGTGACCTTTAGTGTTGTGAATATTTCCTTTTTGCTCTCTATAAAATTTATCAAAAATTTGTTTTTGAACATTTTTTGCCATTCCTATTCCTTGGTCTTCAATTTTAATCAGTAAGTTTTTGTCAGTGCTTTCTGTGTACACATCAATTTTTGGCTTTTCTTCTGAATATTTTAATGCGTTTTCTAAAATATTAACCAATACATTGGTCATGTGAAATTGATTGACCAAAGTTTCTGATTGAATTGCTTTAAAATGTGTTGAAATTGAACCTTGCTTGTCTATGGCAAGAAGACTTACATGAGAAATTGCATCATCTATAACATCATGCATGTCTGAAGCTTCCGTATTAATTTCAATTTGATTTTTTTCTAACCTAGAAATTCTTAAAACATTTTCTACCTGACCATGCATTCGTTTATTTTCTTCTCGAATCATTTTTATATAACGAAGTACCTTCTCTTGATCATTAATAATCTTTGGGTTTTTAATAGAATCTAATGCAAGGTTTATAGTTGCAATAGGTGTTTTAAACTCATGCGTCATATTATTGATGAAATCAGTTTTAATTTCTGATATTTTTTTCTGTTTTACCAATTGATATAACGAACTTGAAAAAGCAACTATAATTATAAAAATAAAGAATAATGATAACAGCAAAATATTAGATATATCTGATAAAATATGCTTGTTTTTTTCTGGAAAATCTATGTATAAAGTAAAATCACTAATGCCTTCATTATTAATAAACAAAGGATAACTTTGGCTAATTACTGGGTTTACAGTGTAGTACCCAGATTTTAACTTAGTGGCTAAATCATTATTATAAACACCGTATTTGTACTCAATATTAATATTATTTCTTTCTAATTCTTCTTTTAAGGTAGCGTTTAATTCTCTATTATTTATTCTTTCTTCAATAGGAAATGTTTTCTTATAATCTTTAAAAACATCAGATAGTAGTTTTCTATCTACTTCTTCTACTCTATCTATTGTTGAAATTTTCTTTTCATTAAACACATCCTTAAATTCATTATCTCCAACAATAAAAGTTCCTTTAAAAACATCTCTTTTTTTTGTAAATCTTTTAACAACGATGGTGTCATTGTCATAAAAACCATTTTTATCTAAAATATCTAATGCTGGAATCTTAAAATCTTCTTCTATAATTGTTGTTCCAAAAGAAAAACGACTCTTACTACTGGTGTCTATTTGCTGAATTAAAAAATTTTTGATTTGCGCTTTGTTTAAAAACCTTCTGGTCTTTATGAAACTTTCAATTTTATTATAAAAAAGGTCTTCTTCTTTTATTTCTAGACGTTCAGAAACTCTTGCTAATGCTTTTGTAACATCTCCTTTAAATTGATTTTCTTTACTTTCTATCGCATTATTTATCCAGTATAACTGAACCGAGACTATTCCAATAAGTGAAATACTCATTAATACTACAATAAGGACAAATATTTTCTTTCCCATTGCTCAAAAATAGACTTATAATGTAGGTTATTTTTTTATTTTAACTTAGATTAACCATACAACTTGCTTATTTAAGCAAATTTTAACATAAAATGAAGATTATTCTAAACAAAAAGCGATTTTTTTGTTAAAATATTATATATTTTTTTAGTTTTTAACAATGTTTCTTCTTTTTCAATATTTATAATGGTATAATTTGACAATAGGTTTCTCTTGGTGTCTGACCATTGATTTTTAATGATATCCTTCACTTGTTTTTTAGTAACATTGTCTCTTTCCATGACTCTTTTTACCCTGATTTCTTCTGGTGCATTTACTGAAATAATTATATTGCAAATTAGATCACCATTGGTTTCAAAAAGGATAGCATTTTCATAGATTATTAATGTGTTTTCTTTTCGACTTGCAATAAAGTTTCTAAAGTGCTCTTTTACGGCTGGGTGAACAATGCTATTTAAAGATTTTAATAACTTAGGTTCTTTAAAGACTAATGAAGAGATATACTTTCTGTCTAAGGTATTGTCTTGGTAACTTTTTTCACCAAATACAGCAATAATGTTCTCTTTTAGACTTGGTGAGGTATTCATAAGTAATTTAGCCTCTTTATCTGCATGATAATAAGCCGTATTATCTGAAGCACAAATTATTTTAGCTACCAAAGATTTTCCGCTACCAATACCACCTGTTATTCCAACTATCATACTATTTACTTATTATGAAATCTATTTTAAGAGGAGCTATTCTTGCATTTTTTATCATAAAAGAGGTCTCTACAATTTTTGGAATTAAATAGGGCAAGTTATTCTCTTTAGACATATTATAATCACACTCAATCAAAAAAGATGAAGGCGAAATTTTATTAAAGTTAGAAAGCGCTATCCTGTAGGTGATTTTCACAAACTTTGGAAATGTATTAATGGTTTTACCTGGCGGTAGGTTTAATATCCTAAAGGGAAGCTCTATTGTACCTTCTGTAAACTTCTCTATTGCTGCAGAAATTTCTATATTCTCTTGTTGTATGTTCACGTTAGATTCAGAAGCAAATTCTTTGACAGCTATTAATTCTTTAATTGAAACACTGAGCTCTTTCTTTTGAAGAAGTTTTGTAGAGACAAAACTAATGGTATCTAATATAGACTCTGGACCTGTTACTGTTATTGAATCTGGAGTAATACTAATAGGCTCATTTAATTCATAGCCATCTGCATAGGTAAAATCAGATAGAAGTTTTACAGGTACTTTTTTAATCTTTAACAACCCTAAATTAAAAGTTATTGAATCATGTATAAAATGATCTATTTGAACCCCTGTTTCCATTTGTTTTTGAAGCGCCAATTTTTGCTGAGATACCAACAAATAATAATCTTTTAAAGATTTATAATAGATATTGGAAGCATTAATTTCTAATTTATTTGGTGAAATTTTAGCCGAAATTAATTTGAATCCTGTTGTTTTGATATGAATTTTTATAAAATCTAATGGGGCTTCCTGTAATAATTTATCATCTGGAAGGTTCTTGTAGCTTATTGGATAAGCTATCGTACTATCGTATTCTTTTGATAATTTGGTCATAAACCAAAAAACAACAGAAAGAAGTGTGAATAAAATGAATGAATAATTCATTTTATTATTTCCATTATTTTTTTGATTCATTTCTAGTAGTATTTGTTTGCAAGCTAATTAAACTAAAACCAAAGACAAAATTAACTACAAAAAAAGCGAGCTGTATATGAGCTCACTTTTTAATAATTATGTTGTTATGATTATTTTTTTGCAGGTACGATACTATATTTCTTACTTAATTCTACAGAAATTGCTGCCTGTTCAAACTTTATTTTTCCAGCACCTGTCTCTATAGTAACCGTAGCATCTTTATCATTCATATCTATAAGCTTACCGTGTATACCACTAGAAGTAACAACCTTAGATCCTTTTTTTAACTCAGTTATAAACTTTTTTTCTTTTTTTCGTTTTCTATTTTGAGGTAATATCATAAAAAGATAAAAAACAACCAAAAGGGCTAACATAGGAAGCATCATACCTCCAAATCCCTCAGATGGAGATGCTTGTAATACTATAGTTTGAAACATTATTTATTTTTTTGTTGTTAAAGGATTTTTTGGAGTTACTGACCCCTTTAACCTTAATACTTCTCTACCACGTGCAGTATTGGTAAATAAAGTTAATGTTTTAGCTTGTCTGTTTGGCTTACCAGTTGTGTTGAAATTAGCCAATACTTCAGCAGAATCTCCTGGTTTAATAGGTGTTTTTGGCCAAACTGGAACAGTACAACCACAAGAAGGTTGAACGTTAGAAATTACAAGATCTGTTTTTCCAGAATTAGTAACTATAAATTTTGCTTCAACAATCTCTCCTTCGTTTACAGTTCCAAAATCATATTCTGTAATATCAAATTGTATTTCAGCAGAACCCTTACTAATTTCTACATCTCTTTTTTTAGCAGTAATTATATTTTCTTTTTTAACCTTTCCTGAAGCATTACCTTCTTTACAGGAGTTAAAAAAAACTAGTGATAATACTAGTAGTGATGATGTTACTATTTTATTCATAATTGTAAAGTTTTTTGTAAAAATAATAAATTATAATAATCCTCGTCCAACTTTGACGAATTTTTTGTCTTTATCAAACTCTCTAGAGAGTTTGTCTAACACTCCATTTACAAAGTAACCACTTTTTTCTGAAGAATAGTCTTTAGCAATCTCTATATATTCATTTATAGTAACTTTAGTGGGTATCATTGGAAAATTCAAAAACTCACAGGCTCCCATTTTTATTAATATCATGTCCATATCTGCAATCCTATCTGATTCCCAATTTGGAGTATGAATTTTGATGTCATTTTCAAAAGTATGATGATTTAGTATTACTTTTTTAAATAATTCTGACACAAAATCTAGATCATCTTGGTTTTTATAGAGACTCCCTAAAGAGAAAGTACTAGTTGCTTTTTGCTTTTTGAGTGACCTAAGCACCCATGTGTTTACAAATGGTATATCATCTACCCAGGTAATATTTTCATCTTCAAAATACTCTGCAAGTTTTGTATTTGGAGCAACGATCTCTCTAAAAAAATCAATTACAAAACTTTTATCTATATTAAAGGAGTCTTCTTCTGTGGTTAGATAGTCAGAAAACAAGGCACTCTTTTGTAGCTTGTCCCAAATAATTTTCACATATTCATCATCTTTAGACCAATTATTTAAATGTTGAGCCTCTATATGAAGAGAAATAGAAGTACTTTCTGCTATTTTTTTTATGAGTTTATTTTCTACAAATTTTCTATTTGGAGATAAATCCTCCTGTGTAGCTAAATATTTTTTCTTTGAAATTTCCTGTTTTTGTTCAGCTAGCTTTTGAACCTCAACTAGAAGTTGAAGAAGCAAAACATATAAATCAAACATTTTTTTAATGCTAAATTTTATAAATTTTTCTTCTTTCACGATATCGTCATCATGAGATTTAATCATCGCATATACTGACTGCATTACCTTAACTCGAATATGTCTTCTGTTGATCATTTAAAGAACTTATTTTTTAATAAAAAAAGCGAAAGATAAAAATCAGTCGCTTTGCAAAAATATAATTATTTCTTCAGGTGCATTAAGAGTTTCTCTCTTTTTTACGTTTATCTATTCTATTTTGTGCAATATTGAATGCAGCTCTGTGTGTAGTGATGTTTTCTTTTTCTGAAAGTTTAAATATTTCTAAGGTTGTATTGTAAATATTTTCAGTTTTTCTAATGCTTTCCTCTTTAGTATACCCTTCTAATTCACCATATACATTTATAATACCTCCTGCATTTATTAAAAAATCTGGAGCATAAGCAATTCCTTTTTCTTTAAGAATTCTACCATGCTTTACTTCATCTGCTAACTGATTATTAGCAGCACCTGCAATAACCTTTGTATTTAATTGATGAATAGTTTCATCATTAATAGTGGCACCTAATGCACAAGGAGCATAAATATCTAGGTCTAGATTATATATATCATTCCCTAAAATAACATTGGTATGGTACTTTTTAGATAACTCCTCTAAACGTGCTTCATTAATATCATTAATAATTACTTGAGCTCCTTCCTCTGTTATATATTTAACTAATGTTTCACCAACATGTCCAACTCCTTGAACTAGTATTTTTTTTCCTTCTAAGCTTTCTGTACCAAATTTATAATTAGCCGCTGCTTTCATCCCCATATAAACACCATAGGCAGTTACTGGTGAAGGATTTCCAGAACCTCCTTTAGATTCAGATATTCCAGTAACATGAGGAGTTACTTCTCTTATAATATCCATATCTCTGGTTTCCATTCCTACATCTTCTGCGGTAATATACCTCCCACTCAAAGAGTTCACAAACTCGCCAAACCTTCTCATTAAACGATCATTCTTTTGTGTTTTTGCATCTCCAATAATTACAGCCTTACCTCCACCTAGATTTAATCCTGTAATTGCAGACTTGTAAGTCATTCCTCTAGATAAACGCAAAACATCATTTAAAGCATGCCATTCACTTTGGTATGTCCACATTCTTGTACCACCCAAAGCGGGTCCTAAAACTGTATTGTGTATACCAATTATTGCTTTTAAACCTGTATCTTCGTCGTTGCAAAAAACAATTTGTTCGTGACCATCAAAAGAGAGTTGTCCAAACACAGGATCTTTCTTCATTAAGTCAGTATCAATAATTTTTGATGTCATAAGTATCTATTCGTTTAATTGTAAGGGTCTTGTATAATTCATAAAAAACAAAGGCCAAAAATACGATATCTTCAAATAACAACAAATTAATTGCTCTTAAATTATATATATTTTAATTTTAAAATACTGCAAGAAAAATAATAATGAAATCCTTAAGATATTTAGACAAGTATTTTGTAAAGTACAAATGGAGACTATTATTAGGTGTTTTCATTACTATTCTATCTAAAATATTAGCACTTCAGATACCAAGAATTATAGGGAAATCGCTAAATTCTGTAGAGCGGTATATGAAAGGCACTATTTTAGATAAATCTTTTGTAGAAGAGCAATTATTATGGAATATATTAATCATAATAGGTGTTGCAGTTTTAGCCGGATTATTAACATTTGTAATGCGGCAAATGATTATTGTTACGTCTAGATTAATTGAGTTTGATTTAAAAAATGAGATTTACGAACAATATCAAAAACTCTCAATAAATTTTTATAAAAAAAACAGAACTGGTGACTTAATGAATCGTATTAGTGAAGATGTGTCTAAGGTTAGAATGTACTTTGGACCTGCCGTAATGTATTCTATGAATATGATTTTTTTATTTATTGTTGGTTTTACTCAAATGGTTAAGATAGATCCTATACTAACCATGTATACATTAATTCCTTTTCCAATCTTATCAATTTCTATATTCTACATAAGCAAGGTCATCAACAAAAGAAGTACTGTTGTTCAAGAATATCTATCAAAACTAACAACGTATAGTCAAGAATTTTTCTCTGGTATCAATGTTGTAAAATCATATGGAATAGAACCTATGGTGATAGCCGGGTTTGATGAATTAGCAGACAAAAGCAAAGAAAAAAATATAAGTTTATACAAAGTGCAAGCACTATTTTTCCCTTTAATGATCTTGTTGATAGGAATTAGTAATTTAACTGTCATTTATATTGGAGGAAAACAATATATAAATGGTGAAATACCTATTGGAGTTATTGCAGAATTTATCTTATATGTTAACATGCTAACTTGGCCTGTTGCGGTTGTTGGCTGGGTTACCTCCATGGTACAACAAGCAGATGCCTCTCAGAAAAGAATTAATGAATTTCTTCAAGAAGTTCCAGAAATACAAAGTAACAGCACAAAAACATTCAACTGCGAGGGGAACATTGAATTCAAAAACGTTAGTATAACTTATGATGATACAAAAATACAGGCATTGAAAAATATAAGTTTCTCTGTTAAAAAAGGAGAAACAATTGCCATTCTTGGCAAAACTGGTGCAGGTAAGTCTAGCATTGTGAATTTAGTTTCTAGACTGTATGATGTAGAAAGTGGCCTTATTATAATTGATGCTATTCCAATTAAAGAAATTAATTTAATTGACTTAAGAAAAGCGATTGGTTTTGTACCCCAAGATCCTTTTTTATTTTCAGATTCTATTTCTAATAATATTAAATTTGGGTATGAGGAAGCAACAAAGCAGGAAATTATAAACGCTGCAAAAAAAGCAGTTGTTCATCAAAATATTGTAGATTTTAAAAATGGATATAATACAATACTAGGTGAAAGAGGTGTTACCTTATCTGGAGGACAAAAACAACGAGTTTCTATTGCTAGAGCTATTATTAAAAATCCTCAAATATTAATTTTTGATGATTGCTTGTCTGCAGTAGATACAGAAACCGAAGAAAGAATATTAGCAAATTTAAAAGATTTTTCTAAAAACAAGACAACATTTATCATAAGTCATAGAGTATCTTCAGCAAAAAATGCTGATAAAATTATCATACTAGATGGTGGAGAAATTATTCAGCAAGGTTCTCATAATCAACTAATAATTCAAAAAGGCTACTATAAGGAGCTCTATGAACAACAACTTTTAGAAAAAGAAAACTAGCTGTATATTTTGCCAAGTAAATTATTTTATTAGATTTGTTACTTTATATTTAAACAAAAAAATAGATTTTAGGAATTATGGGGGATAGAGTTGAGCAAGAAGAAATATTTTCACAAGTATTAAGAGCAGGAAGAAGAACATACTTTTTTGATGTTAGAGCTACCAAAGCAGATGATTATTATCTAACCGTTACAGAAAGCAAAAAGTTTACACACGATGATGGCTCATTTCATTATCAAAAACATAAAATCTATTTGTATAAAGAAGATTTTAGTGACTTTAAAGAAATGCTAACAAAAGCTACAGACTATATCTTAAATGAAAAGGGAGCTGAAGTAATTAGTGAGCGTCATCAAAAAGACTACAAAAAAGAAGAAGAAAAAGAAGAAGTATTAGAACAAGAAACGACTGAAGAAAAAACTACCGAGAGTTTCACAGATGTGAATTTCGATGATATTTAACAACTGATATTCAAATTCAATTTACAAGAAAAACCATCAATTTATTTTGATGGTTTTTTTTCATAAAACAGTCTTAATAGTATCCGTTTTATAACAGGTTTCTAACCATTCTTTTTCAGGAATACTCTCTTCGGTTATTCCACCTCCAACATAAATATTAGCAATAGCCCCATCAATTTCTACACAACGCAAATTCACAAAAAGCTCAGTTTCTAAATCAAAATTAATCTCGCCTAAAAAACCAGTATAGAAAGTTCTGTCGTAGTTTTCATTCTTTAGTATAAAAGACTTTGCTGCCTCTTTGGGCAAACCACAAACAGCTGGGGTTGGATGCAAAGTATTCAATAAATTTTTTAGTTCAAACTTCTCAATTTCTCCTTTTATATCTGCTTTTAAATGAAGTAAACTACCTGCTTTAATGGTATACGTATCTGAAACAGAAAAGTTTTTTAAAATTATACCGTTTTGCTGATCCTTTATCTGTGAGATAATATAATCTACCACAAATTGATGTTCTTTTTTTTCTTTATTTCCCCATATGGGATTTGAATTTCCTTCATAATTTTGTGTACTTGCCAAGGCGGTTGTATGAAACTCTTTATTCCTTAAAGTTACTAGTCTTTCCGGAGTTGCCCCCATCCATAAGCCAACTTTTGGATGAAACCATACATAAACAAACGCATTATCATATTTTTGAAGCAAATTCTCAAATACCTGTAATAAATCAAACGAAGTTAGTGTTACAAGTTCTTTTCTAGAGAGCACTACTTTTTTAAATGAATTACTTTTAATTGCATCTATACCTGCTAAAACTAATGCTATATGACTGTTTTTATCTGATTCATACTCTTTAAACTCAAGATCTGAGGTGTTTATTGAGTTTTTAATATACAACTCTTCCATTACCTCTGATGTTTCTTTTAAAAATACAATTGATGGGTTTTCATTATGAAACGGAGCAAATACAAAGCCTTCTTCTTTGAAAGAATCTGAATACCTCAATGATGCATCTTCTCCAAAATACGCCTTTAACTTTGTTGCATTAGGTTTATTGAAACAAACAAATGGTAGGTTTTGATGATAAGAAGCAACAATTTTTTTAAAAATTAAACTCAATCTAACAATTTTAAACGTTATTAATTTTATTTTTTATCGAGAATAATATTTGTCATTTTACAAATAGAAATCAACTGGTTCTCTTCATCTACAACTCTTACCTCCCATAAATGAGTAGATCTTCCTTTGTGAACAATTTTAGCAGTGGCATACACCAATCCTTCTCTTTTACTTTTAACATGATTAATGGATAAGGATATACCATTAATGAATTGTTTTTTACGATCAATAAAAAAGTGAGAAGCCGCACTACCAACAGACTCTGCCAAAGCAGCAGTTGCTCCTCCATGTAACTGACCGTAGGGTTGATGAACTTTAAAAGTAACAGGCATTTTTGCAGTTAAATAATCTTCGCCAACATCAACATACTCAATATCAAGAGTTTCCATTAATGTGTTTTTTGAGTTGGCATTAAAACCTCTTAAAATCTCACTTTTATCCATCCTATTTCATTTGTTACACAAAAATACATATAAAATATTGTAATTTTGCCTTGGTAAACCAACAAGAAAAGATGTACAAAATTAGAATTGTTTTAGATACTGAAGCAGATGTTATTAGAACCATTTTGTTAGATAATGCTATAAATTTAGAAACCTTACATCTAACAATTGCAAAATCTTTTGATTTTGACGGTTTAGAAATGGCTTCATTTTATAGAACTGACAACGAATGGAATGAAGGAGAAGAGATTCCTCTTTTTAATATGTCTGAGGCCGGTGAAGGAATTTCTATGCAAAATTGTTTTATTAGAGAGACCCTTCCACAGGCTGGAGATAAATTAATATATGTCTATGACTTTTTAAAAATGTGGACTTTTTATGTAGAAGCCATAGAAGTAACAAAAGACACTCAAAAAAATTTACCAAAAACAATTCTGTCTGTTGGTGAAATCCCAAAAGAAGCTCCAGAAAAAGAGTTTGTTGCAGAAAAATCTGATGACGGTTTTAATGATGAATATGAAGACGAATTTAAAGATGAATTTGAAAGTCTTGATGACATAGATTTTGATCATTATTAATTTTAATAGACGAAAAGTCATCTCCTTAATTTATTTTAGACGCTAGCCTTACGCCATGAAATAATTAAGAAATTGACTGCCAGCACCTTAACACTTAAAAACACAGTTCAACATCTTTAATAACTTGTTGTTTCTTCACAAATAAGCTTTTATTCTTAAACTATTAATTTTGTAACATAGTTGTACCTTGTTCGTCTTACAAACAACAATTTAATAGATACAATTTTTTGGAAACAATCTTATCTCTCAAAAACCTCGATAAAAAATTTGGTCGAGTTCACGCAGTAAACAATCTTTCTTTTGATATACAAAAAGGAAATGTATATGGTATTCTAGGCCCTAATGGAAGTGGAAAATCTACTACTTTAGGAATTATTTTAAATGTAGTAAATAAAACTTCTGGAGAATTTAGCTGGTTTAACGGTAAAATTTCAACACATCAAGCTCTTAAAAAAGTTGGTGCTATTATAGAACGACCAAATTTTTACCCGTATATGACGGCTGTTCAAAATCTATCGTTAATTTGTAAGATTAAAGATGTTTCTACTGAAAAAATAGATGAAAAATTAAAAATTGTAAACCTCTACGAACGAAGAAATAGTAAATTTAGCACCTTTTCTTTAGGTATGAAACAACGAATGGCTATTGCTTCTGCCCTATTAAATGATCCTGAAATATTAATTTTAGACGAACCAACGAACGGATTAGATCCCCAAGGAATACATGAAATAAGACAAATTATTCAGGAGATTACAAAAAACGGAACAACCATCTTATTGGCTTCTCATCTTTTAGATGAAGTAGAAAAAGTCTGTAGTCATGTAGTGGTAATTAGAGAAGGAATAAAATTATACAGCGGTAGAGTTGATGAAATGACTGCTTCAAAAGGCCTGTTTGAACTAAAAACAACAAATGATAAAATAAAATTACTCACTCTTTTAGAACAACATCATAGTATTGGTGTTGTAAAAGAAGAAGGTGAGTTTATTATTGCATATTTAACAAAAGAGATGGATGCAACTGAAATTAATACCTTCTTATTTAAAAATGGAATTGCAGTGTCTCATTTGGTAAAACGTAAACCAAGCTTAGAACAACAATTCTTAGACCTAACTAACATTAAATAATCTTAAAAATTTCAGTCATGCTAAGACTACTAACCATAGAATTCCACAAATTAAAACACAACAAAGCTAGTAAAATACTAACTCTTATCTATTTTGGACTGCTTACTTCTATCGCATTAATTGCTGCTATCAAATTTGATATTGGATTTATTAAATTTCATTTAGCAGATATGGGAATTTTTAATTTCCCTTACATATGGCACTTTAATACCTATATGGCATCTATCTTTAAGTTTTTTTTATTGTTAGTAATTGTATCTATGATTGCTAATGAATACAGCTATAAAACCCTAAAGCAGAACCTAATAGACGGATTAAGCAAAAGAGAATTTATTTTATCTAAGTTTTATGCAGTACTTGTTTTTGCTGGTTTTTCAACACTTTTTGTCTTCATTGTTTCATTGGTTTTAGGTTTTATTTATTCTGACTATAATGAATACAGTATTATCACTTCAGACCTTCAATATCTACTTGGTTTTTTTATAAAATTAGTAGGGTTCTTTTCTTTTGGTTTGTTTGTTGGTATTTTGGTAAAGAGATCTGCTTTTGCAGTTGGTGCCATGTTTGTATGGCTCATTGCAGAAAGCATCTTTAAAGGCTATTTGTTTTATGCTTTTAGAGGGTCTGATACTGTCTCAGAAAGTGTAGATGGAGTTATGAGGTTTTTACCTTTTGAGGCGATGTCTAACTTAATTAAAGAACCTTTTTCTAGACTAGGAGCTGTCAGATCTATAGCAACTTCTGTTGGAGAGCAATTCACCAAAAGCTATGATGTAGAACTTTTAAATATCTTGATTGTTATATCATGGACTTTTATATTTATTTATTGTTCTTTTGCTTTGTTAAAAAGGAGAGATTTATAATACTTTTCTCTTATATTTGATGTTTATATAAATTTTTACAGAAAGTATATATGCAACAAAAACAACTCTTATTTATTTACTTCCTTTTTAGTTCTATTACTTTAAGTTTTGCACAATTAAGTACCAAACATTATATACCACCTGTCGCCAGTCAAGACAATGATATTTCCGAACAATATATTTATATTTCTACACCAAGTAATACAAATATTTCCTTTACAATTAAAACTGTTGGAAATCCAACCAATGATTATTCTGGTTTAGTATCAAATACCAATCCTTTTCTATATAGAATAGTTCAAGACGGTGAAGACCCTGGAGACCCTGCTGCAAACTTAGATACTGACGGAGACTCTCAATTATCCATATCACAGAATTTATCAAACACACTTATCACAGATAGGGGTTATATAATAGAAGCGAGCGATGTTATTTATGTATCTGTTAGATTTAGATCTTCTTTTCCAAACCTATTTCAAGCCGGTGCACTTGTTAGTAAAGGCTTATCTGCCTTAGGAACAGAATTTAGAGCTGGAGGATTTGCTACAGAAAATAACAATTCACCGGCTGGTTATCTAACATATGTTACTGTGATGGCTACCGAGAACACTACAAATATTGTTTTTGATGATTTTACTGCAGGAATTAATATTATTAATCATACAGCAGGTGCAACTCCAATTAATGCTGTTTTAAATGAAGGAGAAACTTATTTAATAGCTGTAGGTGTTAATGATGGAGGAATACCAAATGATTTAATTGGCACACGCATAAGTTCAGATAAACCTATAGTTGTTAATTCAGGTTCGGGAACTGGAAGTTTTGCTGATGGTTCGGGAGGAAGAGATTTCGGAATAGATCAAATTGTTGGTTCAGATAAAGTTGGTAACGAATATATTTTTGTAAGAGGTAACGGGGGATCTACTGCTGGAAATCAATGGGAAAATGTATTAATAGTAGCAAATCAAGACAATACAGATATTTTTGTTAATGGAAGTAGTTCTCCAGAAGCCACTATAGATGCTGGTGATTGGATTGTTATAGAAGGAGATGGTATTAACAATAATGGTAATGGCTACAACGCAAATGGTAATATGTATGTTCAAACATCAAATCCTGTATTTGCTTACCAAGGAATTGGAGGACAACCAAATGCTGTACCAAATCAAGGAATGTTTTTTGTTCCTCCATTAAGTTGTGAGAATCGAGGAGATGTAGATAATATTTCTGGTATAAATTTTATTGGAAACACAATTTTTAATGGAGGTGTTTCTATAGTTACTAATAAATTGGCAACAATCTCAATAAATGGATTACCTATAAATGATTTTGCACCTGAAGGACCTTTTAATGTTAATGGCAATCCAGATTATGTAACTTATAAAGTAACAGGGCTTACTGGAAATATATCTGTACAAAGTTCAGATGAATTGTATTGTGCATATTTTAACCAAAATGGCTTTGCTGCCTCTGGTAGTTTTTACTCAGGGTTCCCTTCACCTCCAGAAATTAATCTAGAAACTAACATTTCTACTCTTGGAAACTGTATACCTAATTTAACCTTAGAATCTGTAAATACAGATTTATTTGATTCTGTTGAATGGTTTTATGATGATGGGACTGGTTTTGTAAGTACTGGGAATAGTACAGGTACATTCTCACCTTCATTGCCTGGAAACTACAGGCTAACTGGAACATTAGTGTGTTCTGGAGCTACTTTTGAATCACAAATAATTCCAGTGAGTTTATGTCCAGATGATCTAGATAATGACTTAATTATTGACAATGTTGATGTAGATTTAGATAATGATGGTATCTTAAATTGTGATGAATCTAAAGGAAATACTAGTATAGATTTTACCGATCCTAATTCTCCTATTATTAATTTCATAGATGGTTCTTCAGATAGCTCTTTTATTTCTACAGTTATAACACAAATTGGCACTTCTAGCATATCAGGAGATGGTACAAGTAATTTAAATTCTATAGTAAACGCTGGTGCTGGATCAGAATTGGAATATATTCTTAATTTTAATGAAGCCTCCAATATAGAATTAACGCAAAACACTTCAACAATACACTCTAGTGTAACTGGAGAAATATTTATTTTAAAGATAGGACCAAACACAAAAAATATTACTCTAATTGATACTGATGATATATTATTAATTGATACTGATTTTGATGATATTTTTGAAACAGGTATCACTAATTTTTCCTCTGCAGAAATTCGTTTTAAGTTTAATCCCTCACCAAGCGGTTCAACTCCCTATAAACTAGTTGCTAATAGTGTAAATCAACTAATTTTTAAGCACCTATTAAACAATACCGTTGATAATTCTACTTTTAATGGAAACCTTATCTTAACTTGTTTTGGAATTGATAGTGACCAAGACGGAATAGTAAATGCTTTTGACGCAGATAGTGACAATGACGGTATTCCTGATATTATAGAAGCTCAAGGAATACCTGTTACCTTATTAGGAACTGATGCTGATTTAGATGGATTAGATGATGTCTTTACCACCTTTGTTACACCTGTAGATTCAGATTTAGACAATGTGCCAGATTACTTAGATTTAGATTCAGATAATGATGGAGTTTATGATTTATGGGAAGCAGGTCACCCACTTCTAGATGTAACACTAACCGATGGACAAATAGACGATGTAGGTTTAAATATTGGTATTAATGGTTTAGATAATAGATTAGAAACGGCACCTGATAATTTTATTTTAAACTACACAATTTTTGATCCAGACAATGATAGTCTTTTTAGTTATCTAGATCTTGACAGTGACGGTGATAATTGCCCCGATGTAACTGAAGCTGGGTTTACAGATCCAGACAATGATAGTATTATTGGAACCTCTCCTACATCAGTTGATAATATGGGAAGAGTCACTGGTATTTCTAATGGCTATACGATTCCTGATACAGATTATAGTATTGGAGCTCCCATACTTTTAAATACTCCTTTTGAAGATGTCGCTTTTTGTGAAGCATCAACATCAACTATATCAATCGATTCAACTGCTGATACTTTTCAATGGGAAGTTAGTACAGATGGAGGAACCAACTGGACAAGTATCATAGATAATACCACTTATAATGGTGCTACAACTAAAGATTTAGAAATTTCAAACCTACAATTATCCCTAGATAACAATCAGTATAGAGTTTTTTTACAAAGAGCAGGAAACACCTGTAATGATACCTCCAATGCAATAACTTTAACAGTAGAACCATTACCAGCAGTCACTGCATTAGTAGAACTCAAACAATGTGATGATGATACCGATGGTTTTTCATTATTTAATTTAAATGAAGCTGCCTCAGATATTTCTACTAACTATCTTAATGAAACTTTTGTTTTTTATCCAAGTCTTCTAGATGCA
>Ga0209502_10000081_pt1 | contig 102637 bp, 88 predicted proteins | sample ArcticOcean_MG_C_10_FD_187442 | JGI IMG/M metagenome (GOLD analysis project Ga0209502, IMG submission 187442) | Marine microbial communities from western Arctic Ocean - ArcticOcean_MG_CB11_90 (SPAdes) (version 2) | ecosystem: Environmental > Aquatic > Marine > Oceanic | place: Arctic Ocean... | reverse complement strand
GCTTCAGCCCCAGGATGTGATGAGCCGACATCGAGGTGCCAAACACCGCCGTCGATGTGAACTCTTGGGCGGTATCAGCCTGTTATCCCCGGAGTACCTTTTATCCGTTGAGCGATGGCCCTTCCATACAGAACCACCGGATCACTATAACCTACTTTCGTACCTGCTCGACGTGTCTGTCTCGCAGTCAAGCACCCTTATGCTATTGCACTAACCTCCTGATTTCCGACCAGGATTAGGGTACCTTCGCGCTCCTCCGTTACTCTTTGGGAGGAGACCGCCCCAGTCAAACTACCCACCATACACTGTCCTCAATCCGGATAACGGACCTAAGTTAGAACCTCAATATCATCAGGGTGGTATTTCAAGGTCGACTCCACGATGACTAGCGTCAACGCTTCAAAGTCTCCCACCTATCCTACACAGATAAGATCAAAGTCCAGTGTAAAGCTGTAGTAAAGGTTCACGGGGTCTTTCCGTCTAGCCGCGGGTATACGGCATCTTGACCGCAAATTCAATTTCACTGAGTCTCGGGTGGAGACAGTGTGGCCATCGTTACGCCATTCGTGCAGGTCGGAACTTACCCGACAAGGAATTTCGCTACCTTAGGACCGTTATAGTTACGGCCGCCGTTTACCGGGGCTTCGATCACTAGCTTCGACCGAGGTCTAACCAGATCAATTAACCTTCCGGCACCGGGCAGGCGTCACACCCTATACGTCCACTTACGTGTTTGCAGAGTGCTGTGTTTTTAGTAAACAGTCGCAGCCACCTGGTATCTTCGACCGGCCTCAGCTTAGGGAGCAAGTCCCATCACCAAAACCGGCGCACCTTCTCCCGAAGTTACGGTGCCATTTTGCCTAGTTCCTTCACCCGAGTTCTCTCAAGCGCCTTGGTATTCTCTACCTGACCACCTGTGTCGGTTTGGGGTACGGTTCGTAATTATCTGAAGCTTAGAAGATTTTCCTGGAAGCATGGCATCAACTACTTCCTGGGAACAATGTCCCAGTTCGTCATCACATCTCAGCCTTAGGGGACCGGATTTGCCTAATCCCCCAGCCTACACGCTTAAACGCGGACAACCATCGCCGCGCTAGCCTAGCCTACTCCGTCTCTCCATCGCAATAATTACAAGTACAGGAATATTAACCTGTTTCCCATCGACTACGGCTTTCGCCCTCGCCTTAGGGGCCGACTTACCCTGCGCCGATTAGCGTTGCGCAGGAAACCTTGGTCTTCCGGCGGGGGAGTTTTTCACTCCCCTTATCGTTACTCATGTCAGCATTCGCACTTCTGATACCTCCAGCATACTTTACAATACACCTTCAACGGCTTACAGAACGCTCCGCTACCGCGTACATTCACGAATGAATGCACACCCACAGCTTCGGTACATAGTTTGAGCCCCGTTAAATCTTCCGCGCGGGCCGACTCGACTAGTGAGCTATTACGCTTTCTTTAAAGGGTGGCTGCTTCTAAGCCAACCTCCTAGCTGTCTATGCCTTCCCACATCGTTTCCCACTTAACTATGATTTAGGGACCTTAGCTGGTGGTCTGGGTTGTTTCCCTTTCGACGACGGACGTTAGCACCCGCCGTCTGTCTGCCATGATTGCACTTTCAGGTATTCGGAGTTTGCATCGGGTTGGTAAGTCGGGATGACCCCCTAGCCGAAACAGTGCTCTACCCCCTGAAGTGATACATGACGCTCTACCTAAATAGATTTCGCGGAGAACCAGCTATCTCCAGGCTTGATTAGCCTTTCACTCCTATCCACAACTCATCCCCTCATTTTTCAACATAAGTGGGTTCGGGCCTCCAGTCCGTGTTACCGAACCTTCACCCTGGCCATGGATAGATCGCCTGGTTTCGGGTCTACTCCTAGCAACTAAACGCCCTATTAAGACTCGGTTTCCCTACGGCTCCCCTAAATGGTTAACCTTGCTACTAAAAGTAAGTCGCTGACCCATTATACAAAAGGTACGCAGTCACAGAACAAGTCTGCTCCTACTGCTTGTACGCATACGGTTTCAGGATCTATTTCACTCCCCTCTCCGGGGTTCTTTTCGCCTTTCCCTCACGGTACTAGTTCACTATCGGTCAGTTGGGAGTATTTAGCCTTGGAGGATGGTCCCCCCGTCTTCAGTCAAAGTTTCACGTGCTCCGACCTACTTGTTGCAAACCTAGTTCTTTCTAAATGCTTTCGGATACAGGGCTATCACCTTCTATTGCTGGCCTTTCCAGGCCATTCTCCTAACATAAAGAATAAAGATTGCTGGCTAGTCCCCTTTCGCTCGCCGCTACTAAGGGAATCTCGGTTGATTTCTTTTCCTCTGGGTACTTAGATGATTCAGTTCTCCAGGTTAGCTTCCACACCCTATGTATTCAGGTGAGGATGACCCCTAAGGGTCGGGTTTCCCCATTCGGACATCTCGGGATATAACACTTGTTTGTCAGCTCCCCCGAGCTTTTCGCAGACTACAACGTCCTTCATCGCCTCCAACTGCCTAGGCATCCACCATATGCGCTTATTCACTTGATCATATAACTTGAACACACTAATCGTTGTGCTGCTTAAGGCTTGCACCCTAAACGTAAGTTATATGCACCGGATAAATACGCTTGAAATATTCGTACATATATAATTTCTACAAATGTGACTCTGTTCTATCTAGCGTCTAACGGATGTGCGTTTGAGGTACACCAGTTAAACTCAAAAACAAAATCTAATTTGCGGATGTCTTTACAGACTTCTTTATCACTTTCTACTTTTTTAAAGAGCTAATGTTAGGACTACTAACAGTAGATTCTCTGGTATCAAATACCAGAAGTCAGAAGACGATGAGTAAAACTTAATCTCATAACAGTAAAACGTAAACTGTCGGGTCTTCTGACTTCTGATCACTGATCAAAATCGGAAACATGTAATAGGTTGTGAGTACTTATCAGTGAATACTATAAGTTAAGGAGGTGATCCAGCCGCAGGTTCCCCTACGGCTACCTTGTTACGACTTCATCCCAGTCATGAACCACAAAGTGGTGACCGTCCTCCCGAAGGTTAGACTAGTCACTTCTTTTGCAGCCCACTCCCATGATGTGACGGGCGGTGTGTACAAGGCCCGGGAACGTATTCACCGCGACATGCTGATTCGCGATTACTAGCGATTCCGACTTCACGGAGTCGAGTTGCAGACTCCGATCCGGACTACGAAAAGTTTTCTGGGATTTGCTCCACCTCGCGGCATTGCGGCCCTCTGTACTTTCCATTGTAGCACGTGTGTAGCCCAGGCCGTAAGGGCCATGATGACTTGACGTCATCCTCTCCTTCCTCCGGTTTGTCACCGGCAGTCTCCTTAGAGTTCCCACCATTACGTGCTGGCAAATAAGGATAAGGGTTGCGCTCGTTACGGGACTTAACCCAACATCTCACGACACGAGCTGACGACAGCCATGCAACACCTGTCACTGAGTTCCCGAAGGCACTAAGGTATCTCTACCGAATTCTCAGGATGTCAAGGCCTGGTAAGGTTTTTCGCGTTGCATCGAATTAAACCACATGCTCCACCGCTTGTGCGGGCCCCCGTCAATTCATTTGAGTTTTAATCTTGCGACCGTACTCCCCAGGCGGTCTACTTATCGCGTTAGCTGCGCCACTAAGAGGTCAAGCCTCCCAACGGCTAGTAGACATCGTTTACGGCGTGGACTACCAGGGTATCTAATCCTGTTTGCTCCCCACGCTTTCGCACCTCAGTGTCAGTATCAATCCAGGGGGCCGCCTTCGCCACCGGTATTCCTCAGAATATCTACGCATTTCACCGCTACACTCTGAATTCTACCCCCCTCTATCGTACTCTAGTTCTCCAGTTTGGAATGCAGTTCCCAGGTTAAGCCCGGGGCTTTCACATCCCACTTAAAAAACCACCTACGCGCGCTTTACGCCCAGTAATTCCGATTAACGTTTGATCCCTCCGTATTACCGCGGCTGCTGGCACGGAGTTAGCCGGATCTTCTTCTGTAGGTAACGTCATTTCACCAAAGTATTAATTTGGTTGATTCCTCCCTACTGAAAGTGCTTTACAACCCTAAGGCCTTCTTCACACACGCGGCATGGCTGCATCAGGCTTGCGCCCATTGTGCAATATTCCCAACTGCTGCCTCCCGTAGGAGTCTGGACCGTGTCTCAGTTCCAGTGTGGCTGATCTTCCTCTCAGAACAGCTATGGATCGTCGCCTTGGTAGGCCTTTACCCTACCAACTAGCTAATCCAACGCAGGCTCCTCCAATAGTGAGAGGTCTCCGAAGAGTTCCCCCCCTTTCCCCCTTAGGGCGTATGCGGTATTAATCCGAGTTTCCTCGGGCTATCCCCCGCTACTGGGTAGATTCCTACGCGTTACTCACCCGTCCGCCGCTCGACGCCTGGGAGCAAGCTCCCATCGTTTCCGCTCGACTTGCATGTTTAAGGCCTGCCGCCAACGTTCAATCTGAGCCATGATCAAACTCTTCAATTCAAGAAGTGTTTCTCTAGATTCCCTTACTACACTCTTTTGGAGCTCATTCGGGATTCTAGTTGCGAGTTAAGTTCGCAAATCTTTTCATTTAGGTCATAACCAAAAGATTACTCTTTATGATTAATCACTAAAGGCTCAGCACTCTCGATATGTTTGCTAAAAGCATTCATACCTTTAATTACTTATATATATTTAGTAAGTATCACTTAATAGATGGTCAGTAACTTGTTGCTGAATAATTTATGCATTCAACTAAACAAGTACCCACACCTATTACATGTATCCAAATTTTTAAAGAGCAGTTCGGTCTCTACCAAGTTTCCTCGGCGGTCCGGCGGGTTTCAGCTTCGAAACCTTTCTGACTACTGGCGTGTAGACAGCCTGATCGTCTTGATCAGGGAGGCGTACGATACGTTGTTTTGAACGCTTTGCAAGCCTTTAAGAATAAAAATGTTAGTTATTTTCATTCTTTCTGTTGAGGTGATGCTGTACCTCGATCCCAAACACTCTATCTGGGACAACAACCAACATTTGCATCTCGTTTTTGGCTGCCTGGGCAGATCTAATCTTTCGCTATGCGCGTCAAGTTTTTAGACTTCCCTTATGCTTGTTGCTAGTGAAACTTACTATTTTGTAAGTCAGTAGTAACAAGAGGAGCGCACTATACATAAGGGGTTCAGAGAAGTCACTACGGGTTTGCCAAAAAAAGTGGATTATTATCAAAATAGATATTGGGTAGATCAGCCTATGCAACTTCTTCCAATTGAGACGCAGCTTTTTCTGCGACCAACGATTCGAAGTGACAGCCAATGGCAGCATCAAAAGTAACGCCAACATGCCTACTGTTATGTACGGCCGCTCGATAACATCATCAACCACACCCGCCACATCAAACTCCAACAGAAACACCCAGTATGACATCAAGTGGCAGACCCCATAAAAGAATGCAAACAACCCAAGCTGGCGACGTAGATAAACGTAGTTATAACCCAACAACGTCCGCAGGGGGCTCAACGTTAGCGTAATCCAGAGAAAAACAAGCGCGCACGACCCAAAGTAATGAACAATAGCCTCAGCAGGATCAACGCCTAAACGCGATATCTCACCCTGCAGCACGCGTGATATTTGAAATAGGCAATATAGAAGCGGCGCAATGCTTACAGCAAAGCATAGCGACCAAGGTATGCGAATGAAAAACGTCGTCATTTAGTAGTAACGATTCAGGTCCATGTTCGCGTAAAGCTGCGCAACCTGTTCTTCGTAGCCATTGAATTTTTGGGTATCCATTCTATTTGGACTAAACAACGAGCCGGGCAGCCTTCGCTCAGAAGCTTGACTCCACCTTGGATGACTGACTTCGGGATTTACATTGGCATAAAACCCATATTCACGGGCGTTTGTTTTCTCCCAGGTCGTCCTCGGTTGGCGCTCTAAAAACTCGATACTAACGATGGACTTGATACTTTTAAAACCGTATTTCCAAGGCAATACCAGCCGCAGTGGCGCACCGTTTTGTGGTGGCATGACATCCCCATAAAGACCTACAGCGACGAAAGCGAGTTCATTCATTGCCTCATCGATACGCAGGCCCTCAACATAGGGATAGTCGATCGACTTAAATACCGCTCGCTGCCCAGGCATCTGCTTTGAATCAACGAGCGTGGTAAATCTAACAAACTTCGCTTTCGAGGTTGGCTTAAACCGCTTTAGGAGGTCACTTAAGGGAAAGCCGATCCAGGGCACAACCATCGACCATGCTTCGACACAACGGAGCCGATAGATCCTTTCCTCTAAGGGATGTGGCTTGAGAATGTCTTCCAAAGTGAACTTACCCTTAACGTCGGCTTCACCTTTAATCTCAACACTCCAGGGGTCAGATTTGAAATCTTGTGCATTGTCGTAAGGATCGCTTTTACCGCTACCAAATTCGTAAAAATTGTTATATCGAATTATGTGCTCGTAAGGGGTCACATCGTCCTTCGCTACCCATTTACTCGTCTGCGCACCTGCAACTTGCTGAGCCAGCCACTGAGGTGCTCGGTCGGCATATATTTTGGATTGAGGAGTCTTCAACACCCCATCAGCGCCATACCCAAGAGGTATATGAGCTGCGATAGGCAGCATAGAGGCTGCTTGAAGGAATTTTCGCCTATTCAGATAGGTTGATTGATCGGTGACTTCGAACTCTTTTGATTCCCAGCTACGTGCCATCAGAAACTCCGTCTATGTATGTACAATAAGACAGGATAAACGCCGAAACGTTACAAAATGCTGACTTATTTTTTAGCCTTAATGGGATTGCCTACGCAACAAGCCTTGTATCGGACCTGAGCAAATGTAGCAAATGGCAATAACAAGAAGTACGACCGGGGGATTGGCAAACACCAAGGCGAACAGCGCAACGATACCGAGCATATAGGCGTACGGGACGCCCTCTTTCATATTGAGTTGCTTTGGACTGTAGTAACGAATACTGCTCACCATCAACAACGCTACGAGCGCCGTCACGATCGCAAGCGTAACGCCCAGCTCAAAGTTGACCGGCGTAATCATATACTCACTCCAAACCCAAACCGTTGTGGCTATTGTGCCTGCCGCCGCTGGACTTGCCAGCCCAAAGAAAACACGGCTGTCGGGCTTGGTGTTAAATCGAGCTAAACGAAGTGCTGCACATGCCATATACAAGAATGCGACCATCCAACCTATCTTACCTAAATCACTGAGCACCCAACTGAACATTAGAACTGCTGGCGCAACACCAAAAGCGACCATATCGGAGAGACTGTCATATTGGACACCGAACTCACTTTGCGTATTCGTCATCCGCGCTATGCGACCATCGAGGGCATCCAGAAAGCCTGCGACGACAATCGCAATCGCAGCCTGCTGCAAGGATCCACTCATGGCGGATATAATGGCGTAGAAACCAGAAAACAAAGCCCCTGTGGTAATCAGGTTCGGCAAAAGATAGATGCCGCGTCTTAGCCCTGCTCGCTCCTTTTTTTGTTCAAACAAAGAGGAAACATTACCATCACTGTCTCGACCCGGCATATCCGATGGATCTTGTCGTTTTTGGTCATCCGCCATGTCTTGCTCCTGCCGATTGCACCCTATGGCGCTAATAAAAGATCGAACACTAAAGTGCTAGGATCTTTTCCCCTCTTGAGAGTCCGGAAACACCAGACCTTACAACTTCCATTACCGTTGCATCGGCCATAGACCGAAGGAAAGCATCAAGCTTTTCGGTCGTACCTGTCAACTGAATTGTATATGTCGCATTAGTGACATCGACAATCTGTCCTCTGAATATATCAGCGGTACGCTTTATCTCAGCCCGCTGCGCGCCGGTTGCCTTGAGTTTAATCAACATAAGCTCTCGCTCAATGTGTTCGCCATCGGTGAGATCAACCAACTTGACGACTTCAATCAATTTATTGAGCTGCTTTGTAATCTGCTCAACTTGTTTATCGCTGGCGAGCGTCGTCAGCGTTAGCCTAGAAAGAGTCGCATCATCAGTCGGCGCTACGGTTAGCGATTCAATATTATAGCTTCGCTGTGCAAATAAGCCGACTACTCTGGAGAGAGCACCGGCTTCATTCTCAAGCAATACAGAAATAATTCGCCTCATCAAGTGCGTACTCCTTTTTTCAACCACATATCGCGCATCGCGCCATTAGGGGCCACATGCATTGGATACACATGAACTTCAGGGTCAGTTTGGATATCGACAAAGACCAACTTATCTTTCAGTTTCTCCGAGTAAACCTCCGCTAGCACATCCTCGAGTTCATCAAGCCGATCAATTTTAAATCCGACGTGACCGTAGGACTCAACAAGCGCAACAAAGTCAGGCAACGAATCCATATAACTATGAGAATGCCGACCTTCGTACTGCATATCTTGCCACTGTTTAACCATACCCAAAGAGCGATTGTTCAAGTTGATAATCTTAACGGGCAATCCGTATTGCGAACACGTTGATAGCTCTTGAATGTTCATTTGAATACTGCCTTCACCGGTGATGCAGGTCACCACCTCATCAGGAAAAGCCATCTGCACACCCATTGCAGCCGGTAGACCGAAGCCCATCGTGCCTAGACCACCGGAGTTGATCCATTTCCTCGGCTCGTCGAAAGGATAATAAAGTGCCGCAAACATTTGATGCTGCCCAACGTCCGTCGTCACATAGGAAGTGCCGTTCGTGACACGATAAACTGCCTGAACCGCTTCTTGTGGTTTAATATCAGTATCGCCATCGTCTCTTTCTACTTTTAAACAGTCTTGTTTTCGCCAACCTTCAATTTGGCTCCACCACTCAGCAAGTAATTTCTCCTGGTCCGAGGATCGATCGACCCAGCTAACGTCAAGTAGCTCATTCATTTCAGACAGTACATTTACCACAGGACCAACAATGGGTACATCAACCTCAACGTTCTTCGATATCGTCGCAGGATCGATATCGATGTGGATAATCTTTGCGTGGGGACAAAATTTCGACACGGTGTTAGTTACCCGATCGTCAAATCGCGCGCCGATCGCTAGAATCAAATCACAATGGTGCATCGCCATATTTGCTTCATATGTGCCATGCATGCCCAACATTCCAAGAAATTGCGGATCGGTTGCCGGGAAAGCACCTAAACCCATAAGCGTATTTGTCACTGGAAAACCAAGCTTCCTTGATAGAGTGGCAAGCAGTTCGGAACCATTACCTTGAATAACGCCGCCACCGGCATAAATCATCGGCCGCTCTGCACTCAATAACATTGAGATTGCCTTTTTGATTTGACCCGAATGCCCTTTACTCGCCGGACTATAGGAGCGAATTGCCACTTCTGCTGGATAACTGTATTCAACAAGATCTGTCGGATTCGTTATATCCTTGGGAATATCGACGACGACAGGCCCTGGCCGACCAGTCGTAGCTATATAGAAGGCCTTCTTTATGGTCATCGGAATATCTTCTGCTTTCTTTACCAAAAAGCTGTGCTTCACGATCGGCCTTGAGATTCCGATCATATCTGTTTCTTGAAACGAATCTGTTCCAATTAAGTGGCTTTGTACCTGGCCTGAAATAACCACCATTGGAATTGAATCCATATAGGCAGTGGCAATGCCTGTAACAGCATTTGTTGCACCCGGTCCGGACGTGACCAACACGACACCCGGTCGACCCGTACTTCTCGCATAACCGTCGGCCATGTGCGTTGCCGCCTGTTCATGACGAACAAGGACGTGCTTCATTTTATCCTGCCTGAATAGTGCATCATAAATATGAAGCACCGCACCGCCGGGATAACCGAAAACGTAATCCACGTCCTCTTCCTGCAATGAGCGAATCAGGATATCGCCCCCAGATAGCATTTCCACTTAATCTCCCCAATGTCATCAAATTTCATCGATTTCAGCCAATAACAGGCGTAAATCGGGCGGGCATTCTCTTTCATCCTTTGTGCCGCGTCAATCTTTCAGCGACCATACTGTAGGTTGTCGTTGCGATATCGAATGACATGCGTGAAATCTGCTCTCGAAAAGTAGCCCTAGCTGAAGTAAAATTCTCAAAACTGCTTATGAAAGATTGATTTAGATGAGAATCCTCATTTTAAACATTGGCCTACTTGCCATCCTCTCTGTCTCGGCTGTGTCTGCTATTGCCGAAGAGGACTATTATGTCTGGGTAGACGAAAATGGCGTGACAAACTACGCACAACGAAACCCGCAAGGCTACAACGCTGATTACGTCGGCCGAAGTCGTCAGTTAGGCCAACGCATTGACCCAAGACGTCCCGGTGCGGCGCCAATTGATGTCGAGCAATCAAACAACTCGAGTAAGAAGAAACAGACCAAAACTATAGACCCAGATGCGCTCGTCGCAGAAGAAAGAGCAGCACTGACCGCAGAAATTAACGCCACTAAAGCATCGAATTGTGAAATTGGTAAAAAAAATCTCGCTCAATTACAAACATTCAACCGGATCCGTGTTCAAGATGAGGACGGCGTTACTCGCGTTCTAACGAGTTCCGAAAAAGATGATAAAACGACACAAGCAAGACAAGTGATTCAAGAAAACTGCTCTGGCTAACCCAATCCGGCCATTCGGCCAATAAAATCAATTTATCCCTCGCTTGTTTTATTGGCAGTCATCCAAATCAAGGCTGCAAACCTTCCTGTCTGCCCTTCTCTTCGGTACGAGAAATAGCGTTCATGACAATAGGTACAAGTATTCGTCGCAACAATATCGACCTCGTCTAAACCGCCCTCAATCAACTGCTCCGTCGCAAGAGTCTCTAGCGACATCATCCAGTGAGCACCGTCGCCACAAGACTTAAATGCTGAGGCAGATTCAAATCGATCATATACCCCACTATCGACTTGATAGTGACAAGGTCCAATCGCCGGTCCCAACCATGCAGTGAGACTCTTCGATTCGAATTTCTCGAGCGCCTGGCTAATGACACCCGACGCCAAGCCCCTCCAGCCCGCGTGGACTGCCGCGACTTCTTGTCCGTTTTTATCCGATAAAAGTATTGGCAAACAATCAGCGACTTGAACAACCAAAGCTAAGTTCTGAACCTGTGTATATAGCGCATCTGCATCAGAAGGCAAGTTTGCATCCCCTGCCTGCAGACACAGCTTTTGATAATCATCTGAATTCAATTCAATGACATCGTGACCGTGCACCTGATTGATATAAGCAGGCTTGACAGCCTCACCAAGCGCCGCTGACAGCATCTGACGGTTTTGTTCAACGGCTAACAAGTCATCGCCGACGTGAGTACCCAAATTGAGCCCAGCAAATTCACGCTCACTCGAACCTGGAAAGCGCAAAGTCGTGGCGGCATGAACACCTGCCGGTAACAACCAATTTAATGGCTGCAGGATACTAGTCATCCGCTTTTTCATCAGCCTCAACTGACAAGCAATCAACAAGCTCGGCGAAGTCATCCGGAAGGTCTATTTCGAACTCAACCAATTCTCCGCTGGCTGGGTGGTCGAAACAAAGACGTTTTGCATGCAATGCCTGCCGAGGGAAATTACTCAAACAGTTGACCAATCGTTCCGAAGGACTCCCCGCCGGTATTCTAAGTGTGCCACCGTATACAGGGTCACCAATCAAAGAATGACTAATGTGTTGCATGTGAACACGAATCTGATGCGTTCGCCCCGTCGATAGAGAAAGCTCCAAGTAGGTGTGCTTACCAAAATTCTTGATCGGTTGATAATGCGTCACTGCTTCTTTGCCTTTCAACTGCACCGACATACGTGTTCTCATCGTCGGATGTCGCCCTATCGGCGCATCGACCGTACCAGACCTGGCGACGTCACCATAGGCGATGGCATGATAGATTCTTTTGACCTCTCTGGATTGCAGCTGCTGGACCAAATTATTTTGACTGACCAAGGTTTTCGCCACCACCATTAAGCCCGTCGTGTCTTTGTCTAGCCGGTGAACGATGCCTGCACGGGGAACTGATTCCAGTGTTGAGCAGTAATGGAGCAACCCATTGAGCAAGGTACCATCTCCATTACCAGCGCCTGGATGAACGACAAGCCCTGCCGGTTTACTGATGACGAGAATATCGTCGTCTTCGAAAACCACATTCAGCGGGATATCTTCAGGTTCAAAATGGCTCTGATCCGGCGTTGCACTGATTTTCAACACCCCGTCCACAGGCACTTTAAACTTCGGCTTCTGGATCATACCGTTCAGTGTCAATTCTCCAGACTCAATCCAATACTGTAATCTAGAGCGCGAATACTCGGGGAAAAGAGCCACCGCAACCTGGTCGAACCTCCTTTTCGAGAGGCCGTTCGGAACCGATGCTTCATGCTCGATCATTTCTTGCATATTATGAACCCGTTTCTAGCGTAAATTTGCTACAATTTGAGGCTGTGGTTATATCGACAGCCGATGTTTACCAATTATTACATGTGACTGAGTACCGTATGCGAATTCTTGCCTTATTCTTTGCGATTTTGATGATCTCTTCATGCTCAAGCGATGAGGTCGATGACGCTGAGACAACTGAAATAAAAGCCTATGAAGATGCCCAAAACAGTCTGCGTTCGGGCAACTACAGCAATGCAGTAGCGAAATTGCAGCTTCTTGAGACACGCTACCCTTTTGGTCGCTATGCTGAACAAGCTCAACTCGAAATAATATATGCCTACTATAAGAGCGCTCAACCTGAAGCCGCAAAGGCTGCAGCGGACAGGTTTATCAGGCTCCATCCACAACATCCAAATATTGACTATGCATACTACCTTAGAGGCATCGCCTCATTTGAACAGGATCAAAGCTTTTTCCAACAATTTCTTCCCATCGATCCCTCCAAGAAGGATGTGGGTGCCGCACTAGATTCATTTAACGACTTCACGCAACTGATACGCCGGTACCCTAACAGCAAGTATGCACCGGATGCTCAAAAACGCATGACCTTTTTGCGTAACCTCTTGGCAGAATCAGAGGTGAACGTCGCCCGCTACTACATCCGACGTGGTGCATATATCGCCGCAGCAAATCGAGGCCGACATGTTTTCGAGGCATTCCAGCTAACACCATCAGTCCCTGATGCGCTCGCTGTCATGGTAGAAGCTTATCAATTACTGGAAATGCAAGATTTAGCTGACGAGACACTACTCGTACTAACGACAAACTACCCAACCCATGAGTCAATCAACGACAAAGGGGAATTTAGAAAATCACAATCGGTGAAGAACAGTGAGAAATCCTGGCTGAACATCGTCACCTTCGGACTCCTTGGATAGCGTTAACGATGGAAACGAGTACTGAGGCAGCTTTCGAAGAACAACATAGCCTGCAACGATCCACCATGTTACGCGTCTACAACTACTACCGTATATTAATTTCTTTCTTGTTCATGTTTCTGTTTATCGACAAGAACTTTGGCGAATTTGTTGGCGCAGTAAATCCAGACCTTTTTCAGCAAACCATTGTTATATACCTGATCGCGAACATCATCATCGGTTTTTCACCACTGGTGATATCTAAAGACTTTACCGCTCGACCATCCGTTTCTTTTGTCGTCCTCACCCTCGATATAATTGGTCTTTCGCTATTGATGGCAGCCAGCGGTGGTGTCGCATCTGGCCTCGGCAATTTCCTCATATTTACGGTGGCATTCGCCGGCGGCTTAATTCACGGCAAAATCTCAACAGCTCTACCTGCTATCGCCTTCATATTGACGCTCTACATTGAGTTCTACCTGTTCTTTCTCGACCAGAACGAAATGCAAAGATTCTTCCAAGCAGGGATTTTGGGAATCGTTTACTTTGTTTCGAACATTTTCTTCCAAAGTCTTTCACGTCAACTGCATCGTCGAGAGTCAGAGGTTTTCACTCTTGAACAAATCAATCAGATCGTTGTCGATCAAATGCGATCTGGCGTTGCAGTCGTCAATAAAGACGGCGAGCTAAAACTTATTAACGCTTCTGGAAAGCAGATGATCTACCCGCAAGATCCGAAAGCAGAAATGAATGCTCTTCCTGAAGATCTAATGGCAAAAGTAGACTCGACGGTAACTGGAAATCTAAAACAAACTTTTACTTATTCAACAGTACAAGATGCTCCCGCACTATTGGTAACCCTTTCTAAGATTCGCACATCCGGCGCGCAGCAGGATTCACTGCTCTTCTTCGAGGACAGCACAGAGATTCAGCGTAAAGCCCAACAACTAAAGTTGGCCGCACTTGGCAGACTCTCCGCCAGTATTGCACATGAAATACGAAACCCCCTCGGCGCGATTAGCCATGCCGCACAGCTCTTAAGTGAATCTCAAGACCTGGATTCCGGTGACAAACGGCTTAGCGACATCATTCAAAATCATTGCGTAAGAATGAATAGTGTTATCGAGAACGTCTTACAAATGTCTAGGCGAAAAACTGCCGAGCCTAAAAAAATTGATCTAAATGACTTTCTTAAAGACTTTGTTGAAGAGTTTTCTGTAGGTTACAGCGAGCATTGTCAGATCGACGTGACGAATTATCCCGGCACCATTAATGTTGATTTCGACCCTATCCATCTATCCCAGGTACTTGGAAATCTTTGTCAGAACGGCTTACGCTACAGTGCAAAAAAAACTGGCTCCCACAAAGTATCAATCGTCGTAGGTATTGAAGAACTTTCAGGGGTCGCTTATTTAACCGTAATTGATTTTGGCGCTGGCGTTCCTAACGACCTTGTTGGTAACTTGTTTGAGCCTTTCTACACAACTGAAACGTCTGGAACTGGCCTAGGGCTATATCTGTCAAAGGAACTCTGTGAAGCAAACAATGCAAAACTAAGCTACTCAAATTCAGACGTTAGGGGTAGTTGTTTTCATATCACTTTCTTTCCATCATCTAGGTACTAGTACTCAATGACTCAGAAAAATGCACTCATTGTAGATGACGAACCGGACATTCGAGAGTTGCTCGAGATAACGCTCGGCCGAATGGATATACAAACTCGATCAGCAGAGGACGTTAAATCTGCCCACAGTTTGCTCGCTGAACATACTTTCGATTTTTGCTTAACGGACATGAAACTGCCTGATGGCAACGGAATCGAATTAGTGCAACACATCAGCGCCAATTACCCCAATTTACCGGTAGCAATGATTACCGCCCATGGCAACATGGAGTCAGCGGTCGAAGCACTAAAAGCTGGCGCTTTCGATTTTGTATCCAAACCCGTTAATTTGGAATTGCTTAGAAACCTGGTTGATACGGCACTCAACCTCGAACCATTGGATGTCAGTAAAACCAACAATGCGGCTTTGAGTCTTCTTGGTGAAACTGAGGTTATGCAATTTCTGCGACGCCAGATCAATAAATTGGCTCGCAGTCAGGCGCCTATTTACATTAGTGGCGAATCCGGTAGCGGTAAAGAACTTGTCGCGAAAATGATCCACGAACAAGGCCCTCGAGCCCAAGGTCCATTTATTCCGGTTAATTGTGGAGCAATACCCTCGGAGTTAATGGAAAGCGAATTTTTCGGTCACGTCAAAGGCAGCTTTACTGGCGCGGTGAGTGATAAAGAAGGTCTATTTCAAGCAGCTCACGGCGGCACGCTTTTTCTGGATGAAGTTGCTGATTTACCCTTGGCCATGCAAGTAAAACTGCTTCGAGGCATTCAGGAAAAAGCCATTCGTCCAGTTGGGTCTCAACAAGAACTTCCTGTCGACGTTAGGATTCTTAGCGCAACGCATAAGGATCTAGCCGCTCAGGTTGAAGCAGGAACATTTAGACAAGACTTGTACTATAGGATTAACGTCATTGAGTTAAAGGTACCAAGCTTGCGTGAGCGCCTTGAAGACATACCTGTTCTAGCGGACAAATTGCTTAACGGTATCTCTGAAAAATATGGGGTCGATATGCCTTTGATTGGCGAGGACGCTATGTCAGTACTATGTCGTTATCAATTTCCAGGGAACGTACGAGAACTTGAAAACATTTTGGAACGAGCAATCACACTTTGTGAAGATAACACTATCACCCCAGAAGACTTGAATCTCACTGTTCGCCAAGTCATTCCGGAGGCTCTCGTTGGCACGGATTCTGAGACCGATAGTGTCAACGCGGATACCAATGATATTAACGAAACTATAATAGGCGAACATGAAGCTCCTAAAACAAACGAATTGCCCGGCTCACTGCCCGACAATGAAGATTCATTAGAATCTTATCTGGAAGGTATCGAAAAAAATGTCATCGTCGATGCGCTCGAAGCAACTCGTTGGAACAAAACAGCAGCCGCAAAAAAATTAGGCATTACGTTTCGCGCACTGCGTTACCGTCTAAAGAAACTCGGGCTAGAGTAATGCAACAGCACTAATCCATATTTGCTGACATAGATCACAGAGAATTCGCACCTCAAATTATTTGGTTTTGTCCTAACCTGAAATTTTGAGGAAGCCCTGTGAACAACTTAGGCATTACTACGATTGAATTGATCGCAACGCTCGCAATCGCATCCATCTTATTTGGTATTGCTATTCCCGGCGCGATCAACATTCACAACCGCAGCAAAGCGACTGCCGAGATCAACTGGATAATCGGTGCGATAAACTACGCGCGCCATTCAGCAGTTATTCGCCGCACAACTGTCACTCTTTGCCCAGACGCCAAAAAAAATCATCAATGCAATGGGAAATGGCAGCAGGGGCTCATTCTGTTTACCGACTACAATCAAAATTCAAAGCTTGATGGCAAGGACGTTCTAGTCGAGACAATTCAGAACACAGTAAAGGACGGAACACTTAAATGGAGAGCTTTTAGAAACAGGCAATACCTACAGTTTACAAAATATGGGTATACCAACTTTCAGAACGGCAACTTTACCCACTGCCCTGAAAACCGCGATCCTACTTATGCTCGTCAGATTGTAATCAACACTCAGGGTCGTGCTCGCGTTGTCCATAGCCGAAACGCAAAGGGACAACCTATTGATCGCCGCGGCAAGGCTTTGCGTTGTTAGCATGTGACTAAAATGTTGCTTTAATATTCGCAAAATCACCTTGTAAACTTTTACCAGACTCTGCGGCTAATACCCGCCGCTAGATTTCGGTACTCTCTGCAATTTCCATTAACGCCTTTATCACTTTACGGTCCGCCTCCGGCAAGTAGTAAAACCTGACATGCATTCCGTCTTTCAATAGTTGAAGCGCGCCGAAACTCTTTCCTAGCAGTTGAATTTGCACTGGCGGAGCATCGGTCGCTGCACCGAAGGTATAATGTATGCCGCCAATTGTTACGGTGCGCCTCGCTATGTCCAGCTCCGATAACTGCCCAATGCCTTTCTTGGCGCCTTCAGGCAAGCGTTCCGAATCCACAAAGTCATCCTGAGCATAGCTCCAAGATGACAACAGCAAAAGTAGTGGAAACATAATCATCTTATGCATGGCTATTACTCCTCTCCTAGTCGACCGACTCAAGTTGCTTCCAAGATAATCGACCCGTATTCAGGCCGGCGCTTGTGTTTGTAGAGGTTGAATCCAATGATTTATCACTCAACTGAGTAATACGCTTATCTTCAATAAAGGAAGAGTCAGTTGGAACAGCATCTTCGAACCTAAGGCCAGCAACCACTGACCCGTCGACTGAATCGCCGTCGTCGAACTCACCATCATTGTCTAGATCAAATATACCTCGATCACCAAGACAATTTGTACCACCAGTACCAGGACAGAATGACAATGCAAAACCACCTGCTACATCGACACAACTTGTATCGCTCCTGGGGATAATACTATTTACAAAACCGAGGCCACCACGTAATTGAATGTTTCTGATGGCTCTCTCTCCAGGAAACTCAACATCTGCGAGTCCTTGAGTTTCGCCTACCGCGACGACATCTAGGTGGTTAAACCAACCCTTCTTGCCTCCGACTGTCGAATAGTCAACTTCATTGTTAGATAACACTCGCACACTTCCAAAGTTCGAATCGAATTTGTTGGTAAAACGCTGCTGCACAAGATCATCTTCATCAAGCAACTCAGGTGACAATCTGTCCCATAAACCATAGATAGATTGAATTTCGTTATCCGCGCCATCCGGAACCGTAATGTAGCTGCCGGTTGCGAAAATCACTATGTAACCGTCCTGTTCTGTCCGGTGCTGTGTAACTATCGGCTGAGTCGTAATCGGTTGCAATGTTTCGACTCCATCGCCATCAACATACTTGGCCTCATAGATTTTTGTGTAGTTCCACAAATTAAAATTACTCGAACTCAAATCGAACCGGAAGAAGTTACCGAAAGTATCACCTGCATAGGCATAGTCAATCGTACCATTACCATCAATATCGATACCTCGAGGCGTACCCAGACCGTTAGGGTAACCATCATCATTCACACCAAAAGTGGTGTCAATTTTCACAAAATCTTGTTTGCCAACACAGTCAGCAGGCAAGTTGCCATTAGGAATAATATTATGCTTCATATCAGGGTGACACCACTGACCATCTACACCACCGTCTAGGAATAAAGCATATAGTTTCGCGATACCCGACGTGCTGTTAAAGCCATTTCCAAATAACGCTATCCATTCAAGCTCACCATCTGAGCCTTCAACATTACTCATTGCCAATGTTGGAATACTAAAAGAGTAACCCAGATCTTTGACCGGCTGAGGTGTATCTTGCAGATCCCGGCGTTGCGAGCCATCGGCCGTCAACAGCGGGTCACCGTCGGCATCTGTTGGATAGGTATCATCTGCATCGGTAAATTCCCAGAGAACAACATCTTCAGCTGTCGATTCGTCAAACTTAGTCGGGTCGGTAATATTCAGAGCAAAGTACGCTTTCGCACCAGCACCTTGGCCACCCACCAACATGGTGGTCCATTCTTTGTCACCGCTGTTGTCGGCATCAATATAGACGTCATTAACGGCGGGCGTCAGGTCAACGAAGAACTTGTGACTATAATTAAAGTTCAGCAACTCTGTAATATTTCTACTAAAAGCGCCAACCATTAAATTATGGGGTATATACCCGAACGCTTCACTTCCATCCGATGCGTTAAAGCCATGCAACATGCCATCATTCGATTCGACATAAATCGTTTCGGTTCTGTCGGTATATTCGGTTCTAAAATCAGTGTAGAGGTCTTCCTGTGGGAAGGGTACTGCATTTCTGCCCGCACGATTCGGCGCGCCTACAAAAACCGGCGTTGAGTGAACAATATCCCCTAGACGTCCACCTACTAATGGTCTTTCTCTAAAATTACCCACGGGCCTTTCATTTTCCGAGTCGCCTCGCAGATAGTTTACGCGTCGCGCAACCTCAGTATTTTGCTCTGCGTCTGCAGCGCTCTGATCAGGAATAAATACCGCTCTTTGATTATCAGTCAAGTCACCAGGCCTAAACGCGATACCCTTCGCAGTCAGGTTTTGACCCGCCACACATATTGCTGGCGCATAGCACCCGGGGTCATAGGTCATAATTTCTCGATCTTCCGCCAAAACCAAATCCATCGCCTCAGCAGAACTCCAGACGGGCTCATCACCAAGTCCGTCATCAGTAAATGTCTGCGCGATCAAATCACCGGTATTAATTTTGGTGTTATAAAATGCCCGAAAAATTAGCGTATCTTGCTGAATCTCTTGGGAGTTAAAGCTCACGGCAGATGCTGCACCACTACCCTGTGAGAATTCATCGAACGCTTCAGTGAGACGGTCTGCCAATTCACCCGCGTTGCTCGCGTCGAGGTAAACACCTCGCCCGTTGTATGCAGCATGGCGTACGTCATCGATTTTCTCTTCGGTGCTGTTATCAGGATCGCCCCAGTTAAAACCGTTCCTATAGTCTTCGGGCTCACCAAGAATGTTACCCGTCACGCCAAACCCAACAGTGTAGGTTGTCATATGCTGATGCATAATGTCATCGGCACTATCTTCGAAGGCAGTATCAGACGCCAGGTCCCTATCACGCCCAGTGGTTGGCACTTCATTAGGAAGGCCTGCATGTAAGTCACGCTCATAATAATGCATCGCAACATCACCGAGGTTCTCATCATCATCTGAAGCGAAAGCACCGCCGTCAAACTTACCCGTTCCCGTATCGGTTTCATTTACAACGGGGTCGTTACCGTTCCACGAACCATCTGTGAGCAACAGGGTGAAATGTTGCTGACAGTTACCGTCAGGTGCTGCAAGCACCGGACAGTTCGCATCACCAGGGCTTGAATCAGGGCCATTTCTGAATATGTCGTTACCTTTACACTCATAGTGACGTCCGGCACGCTCCAAGGCTAGACGTAGCGGTGTTCCACCTTTAGAGACGGTATTGTAGATTGCATCCAATACGCCTTTCTTCGCCCCGGTCCGTTCCGATGGATTCATTGATTGGATTGGTGCAGGCACAATCGTTTTTCCACTCGAAACATACTTCTGCCGATTAATGGTCGCGTAGCCTAAGCGAAGGTTCTCAGCACTAGTAACAACCGAACCAAGGGCAGCCTTTGCCAGCAGTTCTCTCGAACGATAGTAGGTAAACCAGTTCGCAAAGTTGTCCATTTCTTCTGTATAACTGCAACTGTCCTCAGCGGTGTCACAATCAGACCTGTTTTCAGTTTTCGGATATGTCCTGCCCGGTTTAATCTCAACCAAGGTACCTTCTGAAGCTGCATTGGCATTGTCTTTATTATTGCCAATAAACGGAGCGGGTTTTGAATCTAGCTCGCCGTTTCCATTAAGGTCCTCCCAAATGTAGTAACGAGGGATATAGTAGCCATTGACATCAATATCTCGGAATGTCGTTTGCGTAGTACAAACTTCAGGTAGTCCACGCTTTTTACATTTCCCTTTCTTATATTTTATACACGAAAGTTTACAGGTTTCCGATGTCACTACCCCTTGAGCTTCGTAGTTATAGACCCCCGACAAATCTCTCGATTCTGTACCCATCGGATCTAGCAACGCATCATCGAATTGACTATCGTTAAAAGGCTCGTCTATCGTTTTGAAACCTTTCCAGGGTTCATATTGAGCATCAGGGTTGTAGTAACCCGTATTGAAACCTGCGTTTCTCAGTCGCCAGAGACCGACGCCCGGAGACGCTTCTTCACTCGGCGCGGTATGATGGTCATACCAACCGAATTCATTAAACTCATACATAAAATAAAGTACATCGCCCGTGTCGTACTCATAACCATTATTTGATGCGCCCGTGCTAGTGGTGATTTCAAACAACATTGAGCCGGAGTCGTCATTGACAATCAAAACATTAGGCTCTGGTCCAATAGGCAGTTCTAGGGGGCCTTCCGCGAGCTGATAATCGAATTGAACAGCGCCATCCGTCGACCCCTCTGGGGCGCCGGCCAAGGCATTAATGGTAATCGTCACAATACCGTCGTCACAATGATCTGCATCGCCTGGCGTTGGTCTATCACACACTTGGAACTCAAAACTATCGTTACCATCATACGTCGCATCAGGACGATAATTAAACGCGCCATCGTTAGTGAACGGCGAGAACAGCTGCCCATGCTCCGTCACAGCACCAGTGAAATAGAAGTACAGTTGATCTGCTTGAGGCTCTCCTATGCCAGGTGAACAATCGGGATCCAATGGATTACAACCTAGACCGTCGATATGCGTATTATCGATATCAGAAACCTTAAGCCTCAAGCCGAGCTCTGCGGACACAATCAGGTCGTCAGCTTGATCCATCGCATAGGTAATCGTGGTATCGGCGATCGGCGCATCATTAACCGGCAATACATTTACGGTAACAGTCGCACAACGTTGATCGATTGGCGGCGTGAAAGCGGCTTCATCTGCGGGCGCTGCGTCGCGAATACAATAAACGAACGAGTCTTCCCCATTGAAATTCGGCTCTGGCTTATAGGTGACTTCAAAACGATCTAATGCCGCACCGGTAACGTCACCGCCGGTTTCACCATCGATACAGCCTACTTGATCGCCACAACTCACTTGACCATTTGCTGCTTCGGTTAAATCACCTAGGCCATCATCAACAAAACGTGATCCACTGCGCCAGCGCTGGCTTGCGACTTCTTGACCTGCACTAATGACAATCGCTGGCACATCGCCTGGGTAATCATTGATAAGCGCATTGAAAGTGATCGCATCAGAGTCTTCATCAATGACAAGCGCCGCAATATTATCGAAATGATCATCTACGGCAATCGGTGAATCATCGCCAATCGCATTAATCGTGACGACAAAACTACCTTGATCAGACAACGGCACAGCTTCGCCTGGCAGTCCCGGCGGACGTCCGAGGTCAGTCGCCCGAACCGTAATATCGACAGTACCATGAGCGTCTTTGAAAATAGGTAGCGTTTCATTGGCCTCTTGGCTCCGAAGAGTCAACGTTCTCTGGCTACCATCAATGGGATCATCGTCACTGACAACGCAGGTACTGGACGATGGACAGGCAGGAAAACCCGTCGCATCAACCATTCGCGTCAAGACCGCATCGTTTTCACCGTCAATCACCGTAATTGTGTAGGTAAGCTCATCATCACCACTATTAGCATCAAACAAGTCTTCATCTCTGAAAGCGTCCTCAAGCCCAAAAGTAATGTTGCCGGCGTCTTCGTCTTGACTGTAACTTTCATAATAATTACTTGGGCTTCGCTGATAAATGGGCGGATCATTGACCGAAAAGACCGTGACGAAAAGAGACAATGTGACTGAACTAACCGACGCTAGAGGTGCGGCTGTATCTGTTGCCGTAATATCCAACGTTGACGTGCCGTGTCTGTTCGCGCCCGCGTACAAGCGCAAGTTAGTACCTTGAACCTGATACGAAACGTTCTCTGAATTACTATTGATCACACTAAACACGAGCGAGTCGTTATCACCGCTGGTGCTGGAGTCCAACAAACCATCGCCGTCAATATCAATGTCTGAAAACAGCTTGGCGAGTGAAATAGTTGCGGCATCAGAGACCGACAAATACTCATCCTCATCGAAACAGTAAGTCGTACCCGACGCGATTCCACAGGTATTGCCGCTGATATCGACCCCTGTCAACTGAGGTCGGTTATCGTTAGTTGGATTGATCGTGACCGTCACAGTGCCTGCATCACTAAAATTCGCACCATCCGTTACTTTGTAGACCTGGGTTGCCGTGAAGACTTCGACCGTGTTAACCGCTGTCGTTTCGAACGTCGCGCTGCCATCGGTGTTGATGGTCAAGGTGCCATACAACTCACCGTCATTGAAATATTCAATTGGCACGCCAATCAGGCCTACATCACCGGCAACCTCAGAAACGGTTAATGTGCCCGCAGGAAGATCCGGGTCCGTATCGTTTGCAATGACATTAAAATTAATGGTTTCAAGTTCATCAACGGATACCGCATCAGTAATCGCTGTCGGCGAATTGTCATTCAGCGCGTTTAAATCAATTGTTATGGTTGCAGTATCAGACTCGCTTGGCGAGCCATTGTCAGCCACGGTCACGATCACGCTAAAACTTGTTGTTGCTTCGTAGTCAAGCAAGTCGCCATCGACGACCGTGATGATGCCACCCGCATCGATACTAAAGACAGCATCATCAGTAGAGCTAAAACTTAAGCTCTGGGCAGGCTCAGCACTTACAGGTTCAATATCGGTCGCAATTACTGAACCCACTAACGTGCCATTAGGTGAATTTTCATCTACAGAATAGGCCTGAACCGCAATAGTAGGCGCATCGTTAACCGCATTGACTGCAATCGTAAACACTTGGTCCGCCGTGGTATCAGAACCATAACCGTCGTCTGAATCTGTCAGGCTTACTGTCACTGTGGCGACACCATTTGCATTATCAGCTGACGTATACGTTAACTGGCCAGCGGCACTTATCGCAGGTTGGACACTGAACAAGGTTGGAACGTTATTACTGACATTGTAAATCAGGGTTTGTGTTTCATTAGCCGCACCTGTACTACCATTGCTAATAAACGCAACAGCTTGTGCACCTGCATCTTCATTAACCGTCTCATCTGAACCCACCGTAAACGTTGGCACATCGTTGGCGGGGTTAACCAAGATCGTTATGCCTTGGGTCTCGTTGTTACCATCATCGTCTGTGACGGTAACAGTAAAGGTGTCGCCACCGTTGGAGTCTGCCGCGCCATCGTAAGTCCACGTACCCGTGGTCGGATTGATCACAGCGGCGCCATTACTTGCCGCAGTCGTAACAGTGAAGCTCGGCGCTGGCATCCCATCATTCACATCCGTGACTGTCAGTGTGCCACTAATCTGCGTATCTTCATTGCCCGTGCCAGAATTATCACCACCAAATACAGCAGCATCATTCACCTGGTTAACCGTCACAAAAACCGTAGCAATAACAACCTCATCATTACTGCTTAACACTGCTTGATAAGTAAAATCATCAGTGCCGTTAAAGTTCGCGTTAGGCTCATAATTGAAGGAACCATTGTTGCTCATCGAAACAGCACCATTCGTGGGACCAACCAGTACTGCGAACTTCAAAGTGCCAGAAGCCCCGTTTTTGCTATCGTTAGTAGAAACGTCACTTGCCCTGAGTCCACTGTCTTCCAAAACATTCAGTATGTCATCACCAGCGGTCACTACTGCGAGCGCAGAGTTCGCCAGCAGCAAAATAGTCAGAAAGCATAAACTTTTAAAAGCTCTCATATCCATATTAGAACCTCTTCCCGTAGGTGCTTTGAATCATCACATGAGCTGTCTCAGTACCACCGGTACCGTATACAGTAATTCTAAAAATTTGCGCACGACCTGAACCGGTGTCTTGCCCAACGTTATCAAGATTTAATCTGTCTTCATCGGACACAACTGTTTTAACGTGCTCAACGATATATTTTGGCTGGGCGGCTACGTTCGATATTGAAGTATCGGCGGTTAAGTAATCACCATCGGGTGATTCCCAATCAACCAGACCACCGTCTTCGATAGAGCGCCAATTATTTACTCCATCAAAGGCTGCCTCATAGTAAAGGCCATTTTGATTGGCATCCGCATCATCGAACGCTGCCAGAGAAGCAAAATCTTCAACAATTGTTTCGGCATCTTTGATGGCGGATTCTGCTGCTTGGAAGGCCAGGTTGGCATCACGAGAATTTCTTGCCATTCGCTCTTGCATTGAGGTTGTCTGCACGGAAGACAGGCCTAAAACCGTAATAATTAGCAGCATGATAAGGCTCATGAAGAGCACAACGCCGCCTTGACGGTCGCGAGTGATGATACCTGCCGTAAACCTTTGATCCTTTAAATTAGCCATGATTCCTCAACTGGATGGTTTGTGAAAAGGCTCGCCTGATCAAACCATCATAAGTTTCTTCACCAATGCAATTTTGTAAATCGCAACCGTGCGTTGGCGTAGACGTTGAGCCAACATTGTCGATGCTGTTGACAACAACCGTCACTCTGACTGTCACAATATCGGGCCAACTCGGCACAAATTGCGCCGTAAAGTATTGGTTCGGTACGCGATCACTATCTGTATCTACCCCGTATAACACTTGCAAGTTCTCTACCCCTTCAACCAACTCAATGGGCGCTTGGAGCCCAGATTTTCGCCACAAACTTAAAGGCGCTTGGCCATTGTTATTGAGTCCTTCACCTGGTGCGATAAAAAAAGTGTGGGATTCAATCGCAGAAACTGCTGCGTCGACCTCAAATGTATTTATCAGAGCAAGACGTAAAAAAGTATTTCGAGTAGCGTCAGTGTCATTAATATCGTGACCAATGGTCAAACTCCCGACGTCACCTAGCTCGACCGCCTTGGGACTGCCATCTGCATTTCTGCCCCACGGGTTCGAAGTCGTCACCCGAAAGGTTGTTGCTTTTTCGCAATCATGGATCATGACTAAATGGTCCAGGTCGAATTCAGCCCATTGCTCATCGACATGCACAACCATGCCTTCTGTTGAGGTGGGCATTGTCCCTGCTATAAAATTATTTCCCGCATCGATATAACCGCCTAGTCTTGTGTCAACCTGAGAAATGTGTCGGAAGGTCACAACATCCGTGCCCGAAGCAACTTGTGTGATATCAATACCTGAACCGACGCCATAGCCATAAGAGGTTGAATAGACACTCGAACTTGTTGTTGTGTTCGGCAATAGGGTCAAGGCAGGGTTCCAAGAACTCGTACCCACTGCTTCAAAGCCTCTAACGCCCTGCCGCAAATCAAATTCATAAGGCAGGTTATCGATAGGGTCGATCGTCGTATGCAGGTCATCATTGCCGGAAAAACATCCGCGATAGCCGGCTTGACGGACCTCTCGGCCAATAAACTCAAGTGCAAAGCGCGCAGACTCTTGCATTCGAGACTGCCCATTGACCAATGTATGGGTTTCTGAGTTGGCAACAAATAGTTGAACAACACCCGCTGTAACCACAGAGCCAAGCGCTAGTGAAATCATAAGCTCGACCAGCGAAAAACCGTGCGATAGTTTCGATTGCATACTAAATCGCTCCCGTTCGTGTTCGCAGGGCGATCGAACTGGTATTACCATTTCGATCCGTGACCCATTCAACCGTCACAATAATAATATTTGCATCCGCTGCATCAACACCTATGGAGCCTCGACCGCCGGGCAAAGACGCTGTCTGAATGCCGAGGGTGTCGCAGGTGTCATGTACGACGCCTGCAGCGGTCATTGGATTAATACGGCACTTCCACTGCGCGATATCGAAATCTTTCATAACCAAGCGACTACAAAGCACATTGTTGCAATCAGATGCGGTTGCCGGTTCAGCATCAAGAGCCACTGTTGCATAAGTCGTAAGGGAGTTAGCGCGCATTCTGTCCAAGATATCATTGCCCGCCTGAAGCGCCTGATCTCTTAACAACGCATTTCTATTTTGTTGCATACTGACCACCTGCATACCCGCAACGCCAAGAATACCAACCGCGATAATCAATACCGCGACCAGCAACTCAATCAGGGTAAAACCTTTTGATTGTCTAATCATGAGCAACCCTCTGGTTGTGGGTCGGTACAGGAACAGGGTCGTTTATTTTGATCTAGGTCAGTCGGAGAATGAGATTTTGAGCGACCAATCGGGCTGATGAAGATCCTGCGCCCTTGCTGTCCCGGATAACAAAGATCAATGCTGACGCTAGAATCATCTCTCATGCCACCCGTTGAGCTAAACTCAATAGAATCGGCTCCGTCGTCATCAATCAAATTAAGTGTTGCCTCGCCGACAAGTGCGGGGAAAACTCGAAGTACATTGCTGTCACAATCGCCGGGATTGCCCGTCACAATACACCAGCCAGCACCGAACTCATCCGCATCGTCTGCAGATTGCGCCGCCTGAATGTGCACACGGGAACCCGTCCTGCCCGCCTCGCTGCGAGCGAGGTTGATTGACAACAACATCTCGTTAACTTGTGTTGCAACTCTATTTCTTTCCACCATGCCATTAAAGCTGGGTATAGCGATCGTCATGCCGATTGAAATAATGATCAGCCCAATCAGCAGTTCTACCAGTGTTACACCACGTGTTTTGCGCGCAGAAAATTTCGAATCCCTCAACATCATGGGAGTACCACCTATAATCGAGCCCGAAATGGTACGATATGCTGCACCAAGAGGGCTGGGGGGCGAGATAGGACCGTGCATTTTAAAGATGAACGGTACTTTTTTGCTTGAACCTAGATAGCATTTAAGAACTAAATACTTTCGCTAAAGCTTCCGTCTGCAGTAAGTTGCATTGTAGAACCGCAGCTGTCCGCATTAACCGGGGTGGCAATGATAATATAGTTGTTCAGGGTAGCTGTCGGAAGCGTCAGGGTGAATTTTGCATTGCCGTCTGAGGGAGAACGATTTAAACAGATTGACGGATTACCGGCATCGCTACCGTCGTTAATCACTGCCCCCAGATAAGTGAAGTCATCGCTATAGTAACGATCCAAGGATAGTGCACAGACTCTCAGGTCAGCCACTGCTTGGGCTTTAAACGTATCACAGGTGTAGGACTGGTAACTCGGATATGCGATGACTGTGATTATTCCAATAATCGCAAGCACTACCATTAGCTCAATCAGCGAAAAACCTGTCTGTTTCATGCCTAACTCCTGCCTATTAAAAATGATTGAACCCTATAGCTGAAACAACCCGTGAATCTGGTTATCTCTGCCTTCATCTTGCGCAATTACGACCTCAATTCCTTCGGTAAAGAAAACTCCATGGTTTCTTCCCGTGTAACAATATTCTCTACAACCGATGGTTCTATACATTTTAATCTTGCAACGACTTGCTCGACAAGGCTTTCTGGTGCGCTTGCGCCCGATGTAATACCGACCGTCTGAATATCCTTAAACCATTCTTCAACGATCTCTGATTCATCATCGATCAAAAAGGATCGAACACCAAGACGAGACGCTAACTCTTTCAAACGATTAGAATTCGAGCTATTCGGCGAACCGACAACAAGAATTAACTCACATTGCCCGGCCAGTTCCTTCACCGCATCTTGACGGTTTTGTGTTGCATAGCAAATATCATTCTTTGCTGGACCTTTGATAGTCGGGAGCTTATCCCTTAGCGCATCAATGACAGCAGCCGTGTCATCAACCGATAGCGTTGTTTGAGTTACAAAGGAAACAAAACCTTCATCTTGTATATTCAGCGTTTTAACGTCATCTACCGTCTCGACAAGGTGGATTTTGTTTGGGTCCGCAAACTGGCCCATGGTGCCTTCGACCTCAGGATGCCCTTCATGACCAATTAAAATTGTCTCTCGCCCTTCCTTAGAAAAACGCTTCACCTCATTGTGCACCTTAGTCACCAACGGGCAGGTCGCATCAAAAACACGCAAATCTCTCTCGGCCGCCTCCAGACGCACCGCCTGAGACACGCCATGGGCGCTGTAAATAACTAATGCGCCAGCGGGAACTTCAGCTAGTTCATCAACAAATATCGCGCCCTTCGCGCGCAATTGAGAAACAACCGTTCTGTTATGAACAACTTCGTGCCGAACATAAATGGGCGCACCGAACTGCACAAGCGCTCGATTTACAATCTCGATAGCCCGATCGACGCCCGCGCAAAAACCTCTCGGGTTCGCCAGTTTGATGAGCATCAGGTTTTCACCCTCAGAATTTCATTTGAAATTCTCTTTACCGAGTCAATCGCCACTTCAAACAATATATTTTTCCCAGCCAGCGGGTGGTTAAAATCAACGTCGACGTACTTGTCATCGATATCAATAATGACGCCGGGAAGCTCAGCATTCTGTGCATCAGAAAATGACATCATCAAACCGATCGACAGGTTCATATTTGATTGAAAACTGGACCGCTTGATTCTCTGCAGATTCTCTTCGTTATGAATACCGAAAGCATTTTCAGGCTCAATATTGACGACTTTTTCGTCCCCTGCAACAAGACCGAAAATAGATCGCTCAAAACCAGGCAAAAGATTACCGTCACCCACGGCAAAAGACACAACCTTCTCAGCGGTTGAATCAATCACCTCGCCATCCTCAAGCTTGATACTAAAACTAAGACCAACTTCAACGCCCGGCCCGATTGGGACGCCGCTATTCTTTTGTTTGACCATTCGTGTTTTCCATTTCTTTTTTGTCAGCGTTTGTAAACATATCCAAAGCCAATAAGCAGGCACCAATAAAAATGGCGCTATCAGCAATGTTAAATGCAGGGAAGTAGTGGGATTGCCAGTGAACCACGATAAAGTCGACCACACTGCCGGTTGCGACTCGGTCAATTAAATTACCAATCGCACCGCCCAGTATGAACGATAAACCAAGCGCTAGTCGTTTTTCCTGCAAACGAATTCGATATAACCAAATAGCAATAAACACACTCACACCGGCAGATACACAAACTAAGAACCAACGCTGCCAGCCACCTGCATCACTTAAAAAGCTAAAAGCCGCGCCTGTGTTATATAAAACCATCAGCTTGAATATTGGCAACACTTCGATCGTTTGACAATTTCCACGTTCGCACACAGCAAGTAAGCCGACCATGTACCATTTGGTAAACTGGTCCAAAACCACGATCGTTAAACACAAAAATATATGCATCATGAGGGGTGTTTCGCCTCAAAATAAGCTCGCGCAACAATGACATCTTGAGCAATAGCGGTTTTTAGCTCATCCAGACCTTTAAACTTCTTCTCTTCTCGAATCTTTTTTCGGAACACCACCTTCACTGTCTTGCCATACACGGTCTGTGAAAAATCAAACAAGTGCACCTCAAGAATGGGTTTCAGCGTGGCTTCATCCAGGGTCGGCCTAGTACCGACATTTGCTACCCCTTGATAGGTTCTATCCAAACCCTCTACCTCTACCGCATAAACCCCATCAACCGCAGCTCTATAGCGATGCAATTGTATATTGGCCGTCGCTGCGCCCAACGTACGTCCCAACTGGCGACCGTACACAACTTTACCGGTTACCGAATAAGGCCGACCCAGCATTTCTTCAGCTTCATCAAACGCACCCGCGGCTAGAGACTCTCTTATCCGAGTACTACTGACTCGAACACTCTCATAAACAAGCGTATGCAAGTTGGTGACTTCGAAATTGTGGATCTCACCGGCATCCAATAAATCTTGATACCCGCCACTACGGTCATTACCAAACTGAAAATCATCACCTACAAAAAGCGCCTTGATTGAAATATCATTGGTCAACATACCAATGAATTCAGCCACGGTTAAGGCGCGGGTTCTCTCATCAAATCGAAAGCACAAGACCAAATCAATACCCAGCTCTGACAACAGCTCGACCCGCTCTCTGAACCGAGTCAAACGGGCCGGCGCATGACCAAAATACTCTTTTGGCAGTGGCTCAAAACAAATCAACATCGAAGGCACCTGTAGTTGTTTTGCCTTGTCTTTTACTTGCTCTAAAATTGCCTGATGGCCGAGATGCACGCCATCAAAATTACCAATCGTCGCAACACAGCCACGATGGTGAGGTTTGATATTCTGTATACCGCGTATTACTTCCATCTACCTAACCCATTCCTTAAACCGAATCCCGACCATCAGCAAACCGAGTCCGTAAATAATACCGCCAACCCCACACACCGCCAACATGATACCGAGCCGCACCCAAAAACCCATTTCAAACCAAACTTCCTGAGGCGGAGACGCATAAAGCAAAAATGTCACCATCAAACCATTGGCCGCCAAGAGCTGGAGGATCAGTTTGAGCCAGCCTGCTTGCAGAATGTAGGCCGCCTTTTTTCTCAACCCATAAAACAACAAGCCTGCATTCAGAAAGGCCGAAAGTGAAGTCGCCAACGCGAGCCCTGCATGTTTGAAGTTCCACACCAGCAATAGATTCAACACCATATTTGCCGCCAGAGCGATTATTCCATATCGCACAGGGGTACTCATATCCTGCCGCGCATAGTAACCCGGCGCCAACACCTTCACGAACATGTGTCCAAGCAATCCAATGCCATACGCACTTAAACTCAACGCAGACATTTCAACATCACGCTGAGTCATCTCACCTTGATAAAAAAGAGTTGTAATCAGGCTCTCAGATAACACCACCAACGCCAATGAGGCAGGAATACCAAACAGACAAACCATTCGCAAAGCCCAATCGATTGTCCTCGAAAACTCTTCAGATTGATCTGCCTTTAACATCGACAGACTCGGCAACACCACGGTCGCGATCGCAATGCCGAACAGCGCCAAAGGTAATTCCAACAGGCGGTCTGAGTAGTAGAGCCAGGACAAACTGCCTGTTTCAAGAAATGATGCTAACACTGTATCCAGCAACAAATTAATTTGCCCAACTGAAACACCAAAAAGCGCAGGTAACATCAACGTCATGACCTTTTTAACACCGGCATGCTGGAAATCGATTCTGGGTGGAACCAATAGGCGCTGCCGCGCCAGAAATGGTAACTGAAAGGTCAACTGGACAACGCCAGCAATCAGTACACCCCAAGCTAATCCGACCACGGGAGAATCCATTAAAGGGGATAGATATATCGCAGCAAGAATCAATGAGACATTGAGTAACACAGGGGTAAATGCCGGAGCCGCGAACTTGCCATAACTATTTAAAATGGCGCCCGCAAGCGCGGTCATACAAATAAGAAGCACATATGGGAAGGTAATACGCAACATCTCAGAGGCAAGCGCCAATTTCTCGATCTCGCCGCCATAAACATAGCCCGCGGCAAATACGGCGATAATGACCGGCGCTGCGAGCACGCCAACTACCGAGATTGCCACGAGACAAAAGCCCAAACTACCACTGACGCTGCTTATCAGATCGCGAATTTCAGCAGGATTATCTCTGTTTCGGTATTCAGACAATACGGGCACAAAGGCTTGTGAAAAGGCGCCCTCACCGAATAACCGCCGAAAAAAATTCGGTATACGAAATGCCATAAAAAAGGTATCTGCGCTGCTACCTGCGCCAAAAAAATTCGCGATCACCATATCCCTAACAAGTCCTAGGACTCGCGAGAATAGGGTCATCAAAGAAACCACACCGCTGGATTTCAATAACCCTTTGTCATTCGTTTCAGTTTGAGGCTGGCTCTCTTTCATAAATTTATTTTACCGTAATTCCAAACGCGGTATTCATGACAGTTACTCATTGACAAATTCAGATCCAATCGGCATAGTAGCGCACCTTATTTTTCAGTCCCTTTTCGAGGATAATTCAACAGTGGCTAATACCGCACAAGCGCGAAAACGAGCACGACAAGCTGAAGTTAGCAGAAAACATAACGCGAGCCAGCGTTCAGCTATGCGTACCGCAATTAAGAAGACCCTTTCAGCAGTTGAGAGTGGTGACTACGAAGTAGCAACGTCAGCCTATGCGGCAGTCGTTCCTGTTCTGGATCGAGCCGTTACGCACGGCATCATCCAAAAGAACAAAGCTGCGCGTCATAAGTCTAGACTCAATACAAAAGTGAAAGCACTTAAAGCCTGATTCCTAAAGTCTAGACAATCACCATATTGTCTCGATGAATTAGTTCTTGCTCACCTTCGTATCCAAGTATTCTCTTAATTTCTGAACTAGAGCAACCGCAAATCGCGGTTGCCTCTTCTGTGCTGTAATTAATTAACCCTTTCGCTATATGATTGCCTTGCACATCAATGCAGGCAACCAATTCGCCTCGGGTGAACTTTCCTTTCACACTTTTTACACCCACGGGTAGCAAGCTGCGACCCTCTTTCTTGAGCACGCGTACGGCACCGTCATCGAGCGTTAATGTTCCTTTCGGCTGCAGCGCCGCAAGCCACTGCTTTCGCGACACAAGCGTCTCCTGCCCGGCCAGTAACAAGGTACCCATGACGACACCCTGCTGCAGTTGTTGAATCACATTGTCGGCCATGCCGTTCGCAATAACCGTGTTAGCACCACTGCGGGCAGCGGTTTTCGCCGCCAGCAATTTTGTAATCATGCCGCCTCGACCCAGCTCACCACCCTCACCGGCCATGGCGAGTAAGTCAGGGTTATTCACCATGCTGCCTGTAATCAACGTCGCATTGGGGTTACTACGGGGGTCCGCGTCAAACAGCCCATCCTGATCAGTTAAGAGTAGAAGCGTCTCAGCATCAATCAAGTTAGCAACCAATGCCGCAAGACTATCATTGTCGCCGAACCTAATTTCGTCCGTGACAACCGTATCGTTCTCATTAACGACGGGAATGACATCCAACGTCAACAGACTATTCAACGTGCCTCTCGCGTTGATGTAGCGTTCACGGGACTTCAAATCTTCATGGGTAAGTAATATCTGCGCTGTGTGCAATCCGTATTTCTGGAACTGCGATTCATATGCTTGCACAAGACCCATCTGACCTACCGCTGCAGCAGCCTGCAGTAGCTGAATGGAGCTAGGGCGAAGGGTCATATTGAGACGACTCATACCCTCAGCTACGGCGCCTGAAGACACAATAACCACTTTGATTCCCGCGCGGTGCAAAGCGACAATTTGCTCAACCCAAGACTCGATCAGATCCAGCGCCAAACCAGATCCATTCTTGGTTAACAACGAACTGCCAATCTTGATCACCCAAGTTGTGCCGGCAGAAAAATCAGAGGTATCGATAGATGGAGTACTCATATTGTCATCTAGGGCTCGTAATGGACCTCGACATCGAAGTCATCGTCATCATCATTGTCAGTATCCAACAGCTCTTCTTTGGCTTGCTGACGTCGGGTTCGCCGCGCTTCACGCTGATTCAGCGAATAATCGTGAACCTCTTTAAGGATCTTTTCGTTGAGCTCTTTTTCCTGACGCGCCAGCTCTTCGGATCGATTCATTTCATTGATATGTTCTTGAATAGCATAAATCAGCTTGTCTGTACCCGTATGAGATACAGAAGAGATGCGAAAGACAGGGCCAGTGTGTTCAATTTTCGACAAAACGTCGTTGATAACGTCATCAACTAGCTCCTCAGTCAGTACATCCAGCTTAGTAAACACTAACCAACGGTCTTTCTTGGCAATACCATCGCTGTATTTTCGCACTTCATTTTCGATAACTTGGTAATTTTCAGCAGGGTCGCTGCCGTCCATTGGCGCAAGGTCAATCAGGTGCAACAGTAATCGGGTACGCGCCAGATGCTTAAGAAACTGAACACCTAAGCCAGCGCCTTCGGCAGCACCTTCAATTAAACCAGGAATATCAGCGACAACAAAGCTATCGTCGCCGACCTGCACAACACCTAAATTCGGCACCAATGTCGTAAAAGGATAATCAGCCACTTTGGGCGTCGCCGATGAAATTGAGCGTATGAGGGTAGATTTACCCGCATTTGGCAATCCCAACAGCCCTACATCCGCAATGAGCTTCAGCTCTAAACGCAGAACCCTGACATCGCCCGGTGACCCAGGGCTTGTTTGACGAGGCGCTCTATTCGTACTGGACTTGAATCGCGTGTTGCCTAAGCCGTGAAACCCGCCTTGGGCCACCAGCATTTCCTGTCCAACCGTATTGATGTCGCCAAGAAATTCGTTCGTTTCATCATCAAAGATACTCGTTCCCAGAGGAACTCGAAGGAACATATCCTCACCTTTAGAGCCGGTACAATCTTTGCCCTTGCCATGCTCGCCCTTCTCAGCACGGTAAGTAGGCTGAAACCGGTAATCGACGAGCGTGTTTAAAGAAACATCGCCGCGCAGATGGATACTGCCACCGTCACCGCCATCACCACCATCAGGACCACCTTTGGCAATGTATTTCTCGCGCCGAAAGCTAAGGCAGCCGTTACCGCCTTTGCCCGCTTCAACTGTAATACTTGCTTCGTCTACGAATTTCATAGCGTGTTTTGTTCTTCACATAAATGATAGATAAAAAAAAGCCCCGTCGATGACAGGGCTTTTTTTATAACTTTGATTCGCTTAAGCCTCTGCGACGATGTCCACAAACCTGCGATTTTTCGGACCCCGAACCGCAAATTGAACTTTACCACCTGCTTTTGCAAATAACGTATGGTCTTTTCCACAACCCACATTTTTTCCTGGGTGAAACTTCGTGCCTCTCTGACGCACGATGATGTTACCCGGCACAACATCTTGTCCGCCGTACATCTTTACACCCAGTCGTTTCGATTCCGAGTCTCTGCCGTTACGAGTACTACCACCAGCTTTTTTATGAGCCATTGTCTAACCTCCAGAAATCTCAGTGATTTTTATCTTTGTGTATGACTGCCTATGACCGGCTTGACGGCGATAGTGCTTACGTCGTCGCATCTTAATGATACGGATTTTCTTGCCGCGGCCGTGTTCTACAACCTCGGCAGTTACCTTGCCACCTTCTACGAAGGGCGCGCCAATTTTAACGTCAGCGCCTTCACCAATCATCATGACTTCACTGAAATCAATGATTTGGCCTGTCTCGGCGTCCAATTTCTCTAGTTCAAGCACTTCGCCTGGTTCAACGCGATGCTGCTTACCACCACTTTTAATTACAGCGTACATTATTTATTCACTCTAATAATTCGACTAATATCGTTCGATCGTTACCTGACTCTACTCGACCTTGAAATTCATGGGGTCATGCTATTTCGTGCTAACTAACTCAGTAAATCTAGCAATGCTGAGTCGCGCACCTAAGCCATAGGTCTTGCCCATATTCAGGGTGCGCAATTCTACGGCAAGGGCTCTAGTCAATCAAGCAGCTATTCACCTTATTTACTGAGGCCTTAATAAAGGCAAACAACATGCGCTGCGACTTGCCCGATAGCGCATCAGTCTCCCCCCATTGAACGCGTGATTGAACCGCCTGCTTGACACGATGTCGCGCCAACTCTAGCATTCGGCCTTCAGGTGCACGCCCGCACCAATTTTGAGGTAGTCCGCTAGGTGAGTGTCGCGTCTAAAATGAAATTGCCCTTCTTAACCGTCGTTGAAAACGACTTTGGCGCCGTCAATCAACTCATCCTTGAGAGTCTCTCCTCACATGTACCTTTAGTCGAGGAAATCTCGAATTATCTCATCGAGGCCGGTGGCAAACGATTGCGGCCCATTTTAGTGCTTCTGTCTGCCAAAGCCTGCGGTTACCAGCAGACTCAACATATTAGCCTAGCAGCGATCATTGAATTTCTACATACAGCCATGCTACTGCACGACGATGTTGTTGACGCATCGGATCTTCGCCGGGGACGAAAAACGGTCAATGCCGCTTGGGGAAATCCCGCAAGTGTTCTGGTAGGCGACTTTCTGCATTCCCGTGCCTTTGAAATGATGGTTGAAATTGGCGACATGAAAGTGATGCAAATACTGTCCCATGCAACCAACACCATTGCAGAGGGTGAAGTTCAACAGCTCACCAATATTCGAAACCCTCGTATTACTGAAGCAGACTATCTGCAAGTCATTAGTCGCAAAACAGCGATGCTATTCGAAGCAGCTTCGCACTCAGGTGCGGTTTTAGCTCATGGCACGCTAGAACAACAAACCGCTCTACAAGCTTATGGCCTGCATCTCGGAAGAGCCTTCCAACTAGTCGATGACGTACTCGATTACAAAGGCACGGCAGACGATATGGGCAAGAACATTGGCGATGATCTGGCGGAAGGCAAAGCCACACTGCCTCTTATCGTCGCAATGCGAGACGGAGAGCCCGACCAGGCAGATTTTGTTCGCCAAGCTATACTTAACGGAGGCGTTGAAAATCTGGATCGTATCGCACAGATCGTCGAGGCCGCTGGTGGCCTAAAATACACCAGTGAGCTGGCGGCGCGGGAAACGACAGCCGCCATTGAATCCTTGGCCTCTTTGCCAGATTCACCCTACAAAACAGCGATGTTGAACTTGGCTGAATTTTCTATCAGCAGGAACCACTAAGCCCAGCACCAAACAGGAAGCAGTTAAGCCAAAAGTAAGCGCGGCAGCAAACAAAGAGATACTGCTCTTATGCGCTGCGCGCCAACGTCAATGATCCTGCCTCGTACAATTTTCGTGTACGAGCACTGCTATGCTACCGCCAACTAAAGTGAAGACACTCTTAAAAACTTAGCGACTAACGTTCCCTACGATCATCACGTAACGTAAGCTAACGCATATTTATTGGGATATTGCGATGAGCAGACTGGTCACTTATTTTGGCGCAATCTTATCAACTATTGGCCTACTCGCCAGTTGCACCTCGAGCCCAGCATTCAACGAACTACAATTCATTGGCAGCCATAATAGTTACAAGCAGGCAATCGACCCGGCACTATTAGGTCAGATCGCCGCATCAAGCAGCGCACTGGCCGCATCCCTCGACTACTCTCACCCACCATTGAACAAGCAACTCGACCTGGGCTTAAGGAAATTGGAGCTTGATATATTAGATGATCCGATCGGAGGGTTATATCAGACCCCACTAGGACTCAAACGTATCGCCTCACCCTCTTTCTACTCGTCAGAATCAATGCTCACACCTGGCTTCAAAGTTATGCATGTCCAAGACATCGATTTTAGAAGTCACTGCCAACTCTTTTCACAATGCTTAGCCAACTTACGCGCTTGGTCTGATGCAAACCCTAAACATTTTCCAATCGTGATCACTATCAACGCCAAAGACGACCCAATCGAACAACCGGAATTTGTTCGCCCTCTGCCCTTTAACGCCGACTCATGGAACAGATTAGATCTGGCAATCAGGGCGGCTCTCGAAAATAAACTATTCACACCTGACGATCTCAGAGGTTCGCACTCAAGTCTCTACTCAGCAATCCAAGCAGGATGGCCAAGTCTCAACACACTACGAGGGAAATTTATTTTCGTGCTGGATCACAGCGGACCAAAGCTTGAAACCTATATTGAGGGTCATACCGCTCTGCGAAATCGCGCCATGTTTGTCAATGCGATGGAGGGCACGCCCGAAGCTGCTATTCGGATTGTTAACGACCCCACAGAGCAATTCGACTATATTCAATCTCTCGTAACCCAAGGTTATGTCGTACGAACACGGGCTGACGCTGACACTGTTGAAGCACGTACAGGTGAAACGAAACGAAGGACTTCAGCCTTCAGCAGTGGCGCTCAGATAATTAGCACTGATTACTATCAAGAGAAAAATCAATTCGGCACCAACTACAACGTCAGATTCTCTAAAGGCATCATCGCCCGCTGCAACCCTGTTGCATCTAAAGAGGATTGTGAGTTCTCATACTAATCTGCCAAAAATCAGAGCAAAGGATTTATTATCGCCAAGTTCTTACACGGCGATTCGAACCAGCAATGTTAGTATCACTCATAGCGGACGACCTGGTTGGTCGATTCAGAAGAACAGATAAGAAAATTTTAGAAACCAATCGGACAATGCATGCACGATAATATCGAACCAATGTCGACAGACTTCCTTGGCCACCCACGCGGTCTTTTCGTGCTTTTTTTCACGGAAATGTGGGAGCGATTTAGTTACTACGGCATGAAAGCCTTGCTTATTTTGTACCTCACAAAACATTTCCTTTATGGCGATCGTGATGCAAGCTTAATCTACGGCACTTACGGCTCACTCGTCTACGCGATGCCTGTATTGGGCGGCATTATTGCCGATAGATATCTTGGATACAGAAAAGCCATAACATTTGGCGCTATTTTATTAGTTTGCGGCCATCTTGGTATGGCTATAGAGGGACCACCTTCTACCATTGTGAACGGTGAAGTTGTTCGGGGTGAATTCTACAATCAAATTTTTTATCTGTCTCTAGCGTTTATTATCGTTGGCGTCGGCTTTCTGAAATCGAACATCTCAACCATTGTTGGCCAGCTCTATAGTCAGGATGATCCTCGCCGAGACGGCGGCTTCACTATCTTCTATATGGGTATCAACATAGGCGCCTTTGTTGCGACCTTAGCCTGCGCATATCTTGGCGAGACCTACGGTTGGCGCTATGGTTTCGGCTTAGCTGGCATAGGGATGCTGTTTGGACTGGTAATTTTTCTAACCTATCAAGACACGTTGCTAGGTTACGGTGAACCACCACAAGGTGCTCATCTTGAAAAACGCGTATTAGGCATATTCAGTCGAGAGCAACTTATTTACGCAGTGAGTGTCGCTTTCGTATTTCTTGTTTGGCAGTTGACTCAACGTACTGGTGAATTGGGCATCGTTCTGATCATCTTTAGTACGCTAATTGTTGGGTGGATTGTCTGGTTTTCGATTGCCAAATGCGAACCGGTCGAACGGGATAGGATGCTCGTGATGTTATGTCTCATTGTCATTTCGGTATTCTTTTGGGCACTGTTCGAACAAGCAGGCTCGTCACTTACACTATTCACTGACCGTAATATAGCAATGGGCAACTTCTTCACGGCAGGTATGTTTCAAAGCTTCAACCCGATGTTCATCATTATCTTCGCCCCCGTGCTAGCTTGGCTATGGACTCGCTTATCGCGGCAGGGGATAGAACCATCAACCCCGGCGAAGTTCGGGTTGGGTATTGTGCAAGTTGGATTAGGGTTCGCCATATTGGTTTACGGCACAACACAGGCCTCGGACGACGGAAAGGTCGCCGTGATTTGGCTAGCGTTAATGTATTTACTGCATACAACAGGTGAGCTTTGTTTATCGCCGGTCGGCTTATCGATGATGACAAAACTCAGCGTGCAAAGAATTGCCGCCATGATGATGGGCGTGTGGTTTCTTTCCTCTTCCTTTGCCGCCTACGCAGCGGGCCTTATCGCCGCGGGCATGCAGATAGAAGATGGCGGCGGCGGTGTTACAAACCCCCTAGCTTCACTCCAAGTCTATGCCTCGGAGTTTGAGCGTCTCGCCATCATTGCTGTCGTGTTCGGCATCTTCGTTCTGGCTATTGCGCCGTTACTTAAAAAACGTATGCACGGCATTCACTAGTCCGATTTCAACTTTGGTACCGCATCGAGGTTTGACATCCAGGACTCGAAGTTCATCAAATTGGCTGGCAGGATGATTTTGCTATTTTGTAATCCTCGCAGTGACTCAATGTGGCGCTCGTATATTTGCAGTCGCAACGCCTGGTCACCGCCAGGTTCAGAGACAACGGCCGCAATCTTTGCGATCGACTCTGCCGTCGCTGAGGCGATAGCCGTAATCTCCTGAGCCTGACCTTCAGCTTCATTGATGCGACGTTGCTTTTCACCTTCTGAACGGTTTATCAGCTCTCGCTTTAAGCCTTCGGACCGATTGATACGGCTTTGTTTATCGCCTTCACTGGCCGCAAGAATTGCGCGTCGCTCGCGCTCGGCATTGACCTGTTTCTCCATCGCATTTCGAACGGTATCCGGTGGCGATAGATTCTTGATTTCGTAACGATGAACTCTGATGCCCCAAGTCTCACCAGCAGCATCTAATACTTCGACCACTTTCGCACTAATGATGTCGCGCTCTTCGAAAGTCCGATCCAACGCCAGCGTCCCTATCACCGAGCGAGTTGTTGTTTGTGCAAGCTGAACCGCCGCATAACGATAGTCTACAATGCCATAACTTGCTTTAACCGCATCCATAATCGAAATGTAAATAACGCCATCAACCGTAACCTTAACTTCATCACCGGTAAAACAATCCTGCGGCGGCACGTCAATTGCCTCTTCGCGAAGGTCTTGAACGAAGGTAACCTTGTCGACAAACGGGATCAACGCATGGAAGCCAGCCTCAAGCGTCTTATGGTATTTACCCAGCCGCTCGACGATATGAGCTGTTTGAGTCGATACCAAACGAATAGATTGAAAGAACTTGACGATTAGAATCAGAAAACTAACGCCCCAAACAGCTAAGACAAAATAATCCATTATCGATCTCCCGCTTTAATCGTTTCGGCAACCTGATCAATACCGGCAAAAAGTCCTTCCATCTTGGCGAGTTCGGCCGGTACAACACTAACGTCGGCCTCCCGGTACAACTGCGTGACCTGATCAATGTACGAATCCATCAACTGAAAATTCATCGCCTCACTGCCACCCGGCTCGTTCAAAGCTTTAGCAATCATGCTTGTGCCTTGCGCTGTAGCAGTGGCCATTATCGCAATCTCCTGCGCGCGCCCTTCAGCCTCATTAATGCGGCGCTGTCTTTCACCTTCAGAAATATTGATCGCTTCCTGCCGCTCACCTTCAGACAGTGCGATGGTCGAATCACGCTCAGCATTGGCCAAGGTAATCTCAGCTCGCTTCTGCCGTTCCGCCTCCATTTGTTTTTCAAGCGTATCGACGACACTGCTTGATGGCGTAATATTCATCACTTCATAGCGCATCACTTTGATGCCCCAAGGTTCAGAAGCGTGATCGATTTCACGCACGATTGTTTCGTTCAGCGCATCGCGCTCCGAGAACGTACCACCCAGCGTTAGCTTGCCGACCTCAGATCTGACGGTGGTTTGTGCCAAATTTACCGCAGCGATGAGGTAATCTTCGATGCCATAACTGGCCTTGTAGGCATCCATTACTTTAATGTAAAGCAGACCATCAACATCAATTTGGATATTGTCTTTAGATATACAGCTTTGGTGAGGGATATTAAGACATTGCTCCCGGGTCTCGTGTCGATAAGCAACGCGATCAAAGAAGGGAATTAATATGTGAAATCCAGGTTCAAGCACAACACGGAACTTGCCTAGCCTTTCGATGACACATCGCTCTCTCATGGGCACGACAAGAATCAGGTTGTAAAGCACAAACAGTGCTGCCAGAAATACAATGGTGATATAGAACATTATTACTCTCTCTTTGGTTGTCTTAGTGACAACGGGTTCATCGTTCTGTTTAGACGTCGTACTTCTCAACGATGTAATTAACATTCTCACGACTAACAATTTGAACTTGCGCATCGATAGGCAATTCAGAACCGTCGCCCAGTGCTTGCCATTGAGTGCCGCGAAAAGCGATGCGACCTTGTTTGTTGCCCGGACCAATAGTCTCAACGACCACCGCCAACTCGCCAAGATCATCTAACAACTCATCGGTATTGCCCTGACTCGAGTCACCTTCGACAAATTTCACGGCAAATTGTCGAAGGAGTAGTATCATTGCTATCGACGCGATAAAAAACAATGTACACGCGCCCATCCAAGTACCGACAAGACCGAAATAGGCCGCAAGCGCGACAATAAGACAGCCAAGGCCGAGGAAGACAACAATACCGCCGGGGATGATCAGTTCGGCTAGGACCAAAAGGACACCTGCAATAAACCAATAGGTTGGATCTGTTAAAACATTCATAAGCACGATTTGACCCCTTTAAGACATATTATGTCAATCACTAATCCGGACGAAGCAAAATGCGCATCACAAACATAGGCTCCTGTTGTATCGATCATGTCTACTCGGTACCGCATTTCGTCATGCCTGGGGAAACACTCACGAGCACATCCTACGCCATACACCCGGGTGGGAAAGGATTAAATCAATCGCTGGCTTTGGCAAAAGCAGGCGCCGAAGTCCACCATGCTGGCATGATTGGCCAAGATGGTGTTTGGTTAAAAGAGCGGCTTGAGAAATTCGGCGTCAATACCCAATGTTTGGCGGTTATTAATGCGCCAACAGGCCATGCCAGTATTCAGATCAATCCCGAGGGCGAGAACGCTATCGTCATAACAGGCGGGGCAAATAGGCAAATCGAAGCCGGTGACATTCAAGGCTGGCTCGCGCATATCGAACCTGACAACTATGTGCTAATTCAAAATGAAATCAGCAATCTCGACGCCGTGTTTGAGGCATCAGCAGCGGCCAAGCAGCGACTTATTTTTAATACAGCACCAATGGGCAGCAATGTCATGGATCTGCCGCTTGAGCAAGTCGAGTTATTCATACTCAATGAGATTGAGGCGCATGCCATTACGGGGGAAAATGATCCGAAGCATATACTCGCAGCAATGATTGAGCTTTACCCGGCGGCATCAACGATCCTAACGCTTGGGGCAGCAGGTGCCATTTTCAAAAATCGCCAAGAAGAATTACATCAATCCGCGATTGAGGCTGAGGTAATAGACACAACAGGGGCTGGGGACACCTTCACGGGGTTTTTCCTTGCGCATTATGCAAACAAGCGACCTATCGCCGAATGCCTGTCCATGGCAGCTAAGGCTGCATCTATCTGCGTAGCAAGACCGGGTGCAGCAACGTCTATCCCGGATCTGTCAGAGGTGATGAAACTGTGACACAGGCATCCCTTGTATTGCGGCGGCCAAGGTCACTGAAACGCTGTCACTTCGCTTTCTTTACAATGCCGTTGACTCAGTTGTCAGCGCTTTGGTTGACGCCAATCTTGCAAGTGCGGAACCGTAATCCGATTCGGTAATCCAATTTTGTGGTCGAGCTTTTTCACCGATTGAATATCGATCTGATAGAAACTCAGGATTAAACGGCACTAATCTTCCCGCCATCTCTGCGTGACCATCTAATAGTTCATCCGACATGGGTATAAACACTTTCATCGTGGCACCTCAATAACATCTCAATCTAGACACCTAGTTAATAGGTATATTCATGATCTTGTTCGCAGGGATAATGAAAGACCTCTGGAGATTCGTGGAGAAGCGATGAAACAATTGAAGTTTCTTGATATTCAGTAGCTTGAGCAGCCTTTTTCAGATATTAATTGAAATTACGTTACAATCACCTGCGGCAATCTTATCCATCGCTGGTCGCAGAATTTACAACCGCATTTAACACTGACACATTTAGGCTAGGAGTTGGCATGGCAAAACGTATCGCTATTGTTGAAGATGACCCAGACCAGCGGGGAAATTACGTCGATGCCGTAACCAAAAAAGGGTACGAAGTGACAGCCTACAGCAGTCGCCAAGAAGCCCTGGCGGGATTCGAACATGAGCTTCCAGAGCTTGCCATTCTCGACATTATCCTTGGCGATGAGGTCGACGCAGGATTCGAAATTTGTCGCGACCTTTTGTCCCGATCGCCTTCTCTGCCGGTGATTTTTCTGACCGAACGCATTACCGAAATCGACAAGATAAGCGGGCTACGCCTCGGTGCTTGGGACTATTTACCCAAGCCAATTTCTCTCGATTACTTGGCCGAGCGGATTAGCTCATTACTCAGAATCAATGAAGCACGGGGTCAGAGCGCACAGAACGGCTCAAGCAGCGCAAAGACAGTGGGTGACATGTCGATTGATCAGGAAGCGCTTTTAGTTTCCTGGAAGGGCCATACGATCAACCTATCAGGGACTGAGTTTAGAATGTTGGCAAAGCTTGTAAGAGTCCCAGGGCATGCCGTTTCTTATGACACACTGATGAATGCAACCATGCAGAGTCTCGTCACCAACAACACCATCAATACCCACATGCGAAATATTCGTAAAAAGTTTGAATCGATCGATGATGAATTCGATTGCATCAAAAGTGAGTATGGCTTCGGTTATCGATGGTCTAGCAAATAGCGTTCGTCAAAACCATGAATTCAACCATCAGAGGACCAAGGCTCGGCACAAAGTTGCTCATTCTGATGAGTATGGCTTTAGTGGTTATCCCGTGGTTCAGTTATTTGTTCCTGAGCGAAATGGAAGACTTCCTCATGGACAGTCAAGCCAATGCTCAGCTGCTAACGTCTGAAGGGATATCAACACTCCTTAATGGCCGACCCGACCTCTTTTACGAACTGCCATTATCCCCCGAAGGTTATGAACAACTCTATGCTCACCCGCTGGAGAAACCCATAAGGATCGATGGCAAGAGTAACGACTGGGAAGAGATACTTAACTACAACGTCAGTTTCGGTGCGGAAGAGAACACCGAGATCGCAATGTCCGAATCACCCAATCAATTCTATCTTGTACTTGGCGAGCACAATGATCAGGTCTATGCCCTCGTTCAGGTAAAAGATGATCAACTCGTCTACCGAGATCGAAATATATTGCGGCTGGATTTATCCGATCACATACGCATCACATTTACGGGCAAGGATGGTGAAATAAGAAAACTGGTTGTAACCATGACTGAGCCCGGCGTATCGACTGCGTACAGTATGGATGAAGAGTGGCGATACGCGACACAGGGGGAACCTGAAAATCGCATTCAAGGTTACATGACATTAACAGACGAGGGTTACTCGATTGAATTTCGTATACCGCTGGATCTGCTTGGCTCAACAAAACATTTCGGACTTGCTGTCGTTGATGTTGATAACGAAACTACTCGCGCAATCGAATCAATTACCGGCACTCTTCCCTCGGCCGGCAGAGAAGCGTTTGGACTGGTCCTACTAAAATCGCCAGAAGTGCTTCGCATCGTCGAAGGTCTAGGTTATTCCGGCGCAAACATTCAAGTTATTGATGCCCAGAAGCGTGTTCGCGCAGAAGTCGGTAGCTACCAAGCACGACAATTGCAGCCGCCAGCAATTGATATACAAGGCGATCTTATTGATCGATGGTTCGCCTACATTGATCTGGCGATGGATAGCTTGTACGACATGATCGACATCCATCTAAGAGAAACTGAGCCGGCGGCACTAGATGATTTAGTCATCACCAAAAGTTTAGCGGGAACGCCAAGCTACCAAAGACGCTACTCGCCTCAGGATGGTGAAGTGATCATTGCCGCACACCCAATTATTGCGCAAGACAAAATCATTGGTACGGTCGTTCTGAAGCAAAATACTAACCGAATATTAGAACTGCGCCGGGATGCGTTGCAGCGTATCGTCAACTTCTCTGTTCTATCCTTGTTGATTTTCGTCCTTCTGATTCTTGTTTTCTCCGTCCGACTCGCAAGAAGAATACGCAAACTGGGTGCGGAAGCGACAAACTCAATCGACATTTACGGGCGCCTACAAACCAATCAACTTAAAAGTGAAATTCACTCAGGGGATGAAATCGGCGACTTGGCCCGCAGCATTTCCAGCATGTTATCCAAGCTACATCAACACAACCAGTTCCTTGAAAGTATGCCGCGAACATTGCGGCATGAAATCAACAATCCACTTAACGCTTTAAGTACATCGCTACAACATCTTGAAAATGAAAACTCTGAGACGGCAAGGCGGAAATATCTAGAAAGCGCCAAACGCGGTGTAAATCGCATTGGCATGATCGTTCAAAATCTTGCGGACGCAGCTAACCTTGAGGACGCGCTCGATGCTGAGGAATTCGAGGTCATCGACCTTCAGAAACTCATACACAGCTATTTGTCGAATTGTCGTATTGCTCACCCCGATCGCGTTTTTGACTATCGCGGCACGCAAAGGGAAGTATTGAGTAAAGTTTCTGACTATCGAATTGAGCAGCTGCTGGATAAGCTCGTTGATAATGCCATTGATTTCTCAAAATCTGGCAGCACCATTACCCTCGGCTTGTCCTCCGAAACGACCAGACTGACCTTATTTGTATCCAATCAAGGACCCACCATACCGGCCGACATGGTCGACAACATTTTTGATTCTATGGTCTCGATACGCGCGAACAATCCCGACAATCGCTTACATTTCGGCATGGGCTTGTATGTTGTTAGGGTGATCGCAGAACATCATGGTGGCAGCGTCACGGCAAGCAACCTAACGAGCGGCTCAGGCGTGACGATTGCAGTCACTTTGCCAAGGCACTTGCCGAAAACCGCATCGAATAAGACACAAACAAGCCGAGCGTCGCAGGCAAGAAGTCACGTCTAGTGACAGCATAGAAGCTTAGGGTTTGAATCGAACTCGCTAACGATATCCTGATGAGTCTGGCCGACCTGCGCCTGCTCAAACCAAGACTTGAGCCGCCGCTCTGCCCTTTTAGCGGCTGATCGCATAAGCGTCATCATGTATCGACGGCTTAGCCAAAAACGAAATGCCTTTTGGTCCGTGAAATTAATACGAAAAAAACCCGGTTCTGTCCCGGCTTACCGCGCATTTGCAACTGATTGATGCCGCTATTGCTCATATTTCCGACGCTTTAAAGGCGCCTGAATCTAACGGAAATCGAGAGAATCAATATCAATACATATTGATACAGTATTGCAAACCACCGCAGAATAAGTACAATAACCGCCTTTTTTGCTACTGGAACTTCGACGCCAACGTGTCTCAAGCCAAATCAACCGTGACTGCGATAGACAGAGATCAGGATGTATCTGAATCTGATCGATTACTGTCGCTCTGCAAAGCATCTGCTGACAGTCTCCGCTTGGACATTATGCGCGTGCTCAGCAAGGAGTCCTTCGGCGTACTAGAGCTTTGTCGCATTTTTGACATGCCGCAACCCGGCATGAGTCATCACCTAAAACTTCTCGCGACCGCTGGGTTAGTCACAACAAAACGTGAAGGCAACTCAATTTTCTATCGACGCTCTCTACCTTCTTCTAAAAATACGCTTGAGAATCTCACCCGCAGTATGTTTGATGCGATCGACCAAATTGCTTTGGACTCACAACGCAGAACCTCCGTTGCCGCGGTACATGATGACCGGGCGCTGAGCGCAAAGCAGTTTTTTGATAAGAATGCACATCGCCTAAAAGAAAATCAGGACCTGATTGTTGAATTCAAACATTACTCAGGCTGCCTGCAGGATTTACTTTTCAACGAGGTTCTCGCCACCAATGCGAATGTCATTGAGGTTGGACCGGGTGAATCTGAACTGATCAATTTGCTAATAAATAAATTTGAACGGGTCACGGCCATCGACACATCTGAAGAGATGCTGCTAAAGGCACAAGCCCGACTATCGAAAGAACAAGGGAAAAAAGTTGAGTTCCTGTTAGGGGATCTCAGCGGCATCCAATCAAACAAAAGCCCTGCGGATCTCATCGTACTTAATATGGTTCTGCACCACCTGCCCTCGCCACAGGCATTCTTCAAAACTGCACAGCAACATTTAAGCGTTGGCGGGCAGTTACTCATTGTCGATTTGTGCAGCCACAATCAGGATTGGGCCAGAGAGGTGTGTGGCGATTTATGGCTCGGCTTTGAACCCGACGAGCTAACACTTTGGGCTCATGAAGCGAGCCTCAAGGTCGGACAAAGCGTGTACCTCGGTTTGAAAAACGGCTTTCAGGTGCAACTACGTTTGTTTCAAAATTGATCGACTAAACCATTTACGCACCTTTTATTTACTCACTACGGACAAGAGAACCACTATGAGCGATACAGACTACAAAGTAGCAGACATTAACCTAGCCGATTTCGGTCGAGCTGAAATTTCTCTCGCAGAGGCTGAAATGCCGGCACTGATGGCCCTTCGGAAGAAGTATAAAGCTGAACAGCCTCTTGCAGGCGCTAATATCATTGGCTGCATACATATGACGATTCAGACAGCTGTTCTGATGGAGACGCTGATCGAACTGGGCGCCGACATTCGATGGTCTTCTTGCAATATTTTCTCGACTCAGGATCACGCTGCTGCAGCGATGGCCGCAAAAGGAATACCAACATTTGCCTGGAAAGGTGAGACCGACGAAGAATTTTTGTGGTGTATTGAACAAACGATACTGGAAAACGGTAAACCTTGGGACGCCAACATGATTCTTGACGACGGCGGCGATCTGACCGATATGATCCATGACAAGTACCCAGCAATGCTCGATAAGATTCACGGCATTACAGAAGAAACAACTACTGGTGTGCATCGTCTACTTGAGATGATGGAAGCGGGTGAACTTAAAGTGCCTGCAATCAACGTCAACGATTCTGTTACAAAATCTAAAAATGACAACAAGTACGGCTGTCGTCACAGCTTGAACGATGCGATCAAACGTGGCACTGACATGCTTATGGCAGGCAAGCGAGCATTGGTTATCGGTTACGGTGACGTTGGTAAGGGATCAGCAGCGAGTTTGCGTCAGGAAGGCATGATCGTTCGCGTTGTTGAGATTGACCCGATCTGCGCAATGCAGGCTTGTATGGATGGCTACGAAGTTGTGTCGCCTTACGTCAATGGCATTAACACGGGTAGCATCAATGATATCGACACCTATTTGATGAACAACATCGATCTGATCTGTACCTGCACTGGTAATGTGAATGTTTGTGATGAAAACCTACTACGTAGCGTTAACAGCAACGCCATCGTTTGTAACATTGGTCACTTCGACACAGAAATCGACACACAGTTCATGCGCGATAACTGGGAGTGGGAAGAAGTAAAACCACAGGTCCACAAAATCTACCGCAGTGAAGATCGAACTGATTATGTGATTTTGCTGTCTGAAGGTCGTTTGGTGAACTTAGGCAACGCAACCGGTCACCCGTCACGCATCATGGATGGTTCTTTCGCCAATCAGGTGCTCGCTCAAATGTACCTGTTCGAACGCAAGTGGGCTGATCATGACTTGAACCAACGCCAACCCGTCACCGTTGAAGTGCTTCCTAAGGCGCTAGACGAAGAAGTTGCGAGTTACATGGTGCAAGGCTTCGGTGGTGTATTGACGCAGTTGACCGACAAGCAGGCCGGTTACATCAACGTTCCTACTGAAGGACCGTTTAAGCCAGAGACTTACAAGTACTAAGCACTGGCTCTATCGAAAAACTGGCGGATACCTAAGCGGGTATTCGCCAGTGTTTTTACCCTTTCTAAATCAAATACCCGCCTATCTGAGCCACAAGAAACATTGTCTAATGCCCCTCTTGTATCGCACTCGTCCATCGAGCTGTGATGACACTGTATCGAAGGCGCGATCATCTCTGTACAAATTGACTAACTCTTAACACAACTACGTCAGAGTCTTTTAACACTGACGCCGAAGACAGTGCTGTAGCAAAACCACCTTCTATTTATCGCGCATGCGACCTTAAACTTAATCCATGTCGCGTTGGCATTTTTTGTGGCTTGAGCCTTTTTTTTCGAAATCGTTTTACCCATTTTTGCCAAAAAAAAACGGACCCTTTCGGATCCGTTTTCTATTTCTAGCTCACTTATCTACCTATGTTAACAATTATGTTGCCATAGATTATAGAAGTTGAGCTTCAAACCGAACAAAGTAGTATGCACCACGTACGTCATACAGGTTTGTATCAGTATTGTTACCTGAAGAGAATACATATTCAGGATCTTCGTCAGTTACGTTGTTAACACCGAGCAGTACTCTGTAGTTATCCCAGTCGTAAGAAGCACGAAGATCATGCTTGTAGTAATCGTCTGTACCACTGTAACCAAATGCATTGTCACCGTCATAACGTGGGTCATTCATTGCTGATACGTAACGCATGTACCAAGCAAAACCGAAGTCATTCCAGTCAACATTTGTGTTGAAGTTAGCAACAACACGTGGAAAAGATCCACCATCATCAGCACCACCAGCCCCTGGGTAGAAAGTGTTTTCAGCTACATAAGTACCAACAAGTTCTAGATTCCAAGTGGTATCCATAAACGCATCGAAACCGTAGTTAACAGCCATGTCAAAACCATCTGTCTCAACGCCGTCTGCGCTATTCTGTAGCCTGTTAACAAAGTTCCGAGGTACACCTTGGTTACCACGACCGTTAAACTGCGCACATTTAGGATCAGTTTTGCCAACAGGTCCACCGTAACAATCTTCAAGTACAGAAGTTGAAGTTACCGTGGTGATCAAGTTTTCAACTTCGATATCCCAAACATCAATGCTCATCTCTAAACCAGGTAAGAAACCAGGCGTGAAGATAACACCCGCAGTCCAAGTATCAGCTGTTTCAGGCTCTAACGAAGCGTTAGATCCAGCAAGCACTGGATACTGAGCAGTTACCTGAGTGAAACCTGCACCTAAACCGTCAAGTGCACAGTTAGCGATTGTATTTGCATCAGAAGCGCCCTGACAGGGGTCATCAACAAAATCGAAGCTCACTGTACCACCACCAAACAAGTCAGTGATTGAAGGCGCGCGATATGCAGTCGAAACGTTTGCACGAAGTCGAACAGAATCGATAATCTGCCAGTTAACACCAACTCGGTAGACGTCATCGCTACCGAAAGTAGAGTAGTCAGAGCGTCTGTACTGCAAGTTCAAGGTCAATTCTTGCGCTAGGAAAACATCAGCAAGCAGAGGCACGTCAAATTCAAGGAAAAATTCTTCAACGTCGTACGCACCTTCGGTTACAAACACCTGGTTAGCAACACTTTCGCCAGACTGAGTTGTAGGATCCGGAACGTTCAAACCGCGCTCTTTACGGTATTCAAGACCAGCAGCCATCGCCACTTCGCCCGCAGGTAGTTCAAACAATGGACCAGAAATTACCGCCTGCCAACCATGGGTTGAGAACTTAGAGATGGCAAGCGTATTCTGACGCATGTAGCTAATCTCTTCCTGAGTCCAGTTACCAGGACGGAAAGTATCCAAGGCACCCGAAGCATTCACAGTTTGTGAACAAAGATCGTCAACTGAACACTGAGCTGGATCAGAGATTCGAATAAACCGCGCCAAGTTCCAAGTGCTGTTAGTTCGAAGATCAGCATCAACCTTTGTATAAAGGAAAGACGCTTCGTAGCTCCATGCATCGTTAAACCATAGATTTTCTGGAATTGAACCCTCAACACCCGTAACGAATCGAATTGTATTTGATTCGTGCTCAGATGTACGTGGACCAATGGTAGAAGAAGGTCTGAAGTAGAAAGAACCGTCTTCGCCCGTTGGGTTGTTAGGGTTCGACGCAGGTACTCGTGAACCAGCAGGGTATGCAACCGTACCGAAAGATCCTGGGTTACCATCGAGATGACTAGTACTTTCTCGCTTAGAGTACTGCATTTCCATGAAAACATTAACGTTATCAGTCAACTCATAGTTCATGAAACCAGAAGCAGATATCGTCTTACTATCTATGATCAGATCCTGAGCCAAGCCGTAGTCATAACGAACCAACTGTGGCTCACCTGTTTGACGTGGTGCAAAGCTTTCACAACCAGAACCGTCGCCATTTGAGACGTCAGTTATTTCATCACCGCCGAGCGCTTTAGCTCGAGTACAGAATACTGCATCTGTATCTCCTAAGAAGACACCACCTGGTGAGAAAAATGAACCATTCTGGAATGAAGTGGCTGTCAAGGAAGAGACCGATGGAAAAGCCCAATCTCGGTCAACTTGCTTAATCGGCTCTTGATCACGAATCTCAGCACCAAATACAGCACTACCACGATCACCAACAGTACCAACGGTCATAGATACATTAGTTGTATCGCCATCGCCTTCACTTGTTGAACCCATACCCGCTGTAATTTCAGCACCTTCGAAGTCTTTCTTTAGGATTACGTTTACAACACCTGTAATAGCGTCAGAACCGTATACTGCAGAAGCACCATCACGAAGAATCTCAACGCGCTCTACCATTGCAGTTGGTATGAACGTTAAGTCAGCCGCTTGGTTAGCCAGTGCGTCAGCGAATGACGCTACTCGACGACCATTGATCAGAATAAGAACACGGTCTGGACCAAGGTTACGAAGGTCGATTGAAGTTGAACCACCGCCCGACAAAACAGATGACTGGTTAAAACCACCCGTACCGATTGAAGGTTGATTACGTAGCGCTTCCCCAAGGTTAGTCATACCCGAATCAACCAAAGATTGTCCTGATATAACTGTAATTGGCGAAGATGAGCTGAAGTTATCGCGTTTGATACGAGAACCCGTAACAACGATTTGCTCCATTTCTTCTTCGTCATCTGCGGCATAAACCGGAGCGACCGGTAATGCAACAGCTGCTACCGCGGCCAATGCAGTCAATGCACTCGCCATTCGGTTGATTTTGTACATATTATTTCCCCCAACTAGTTGAATATTGCTTATTTTTTTAGACGCAGTCTTCCGCGCTCATTCAGCGATTAAAACACTGGTACTTCATAAGACGCTTTAATAAAGAAACCCCTCAGTAAAAATTAATAAAACTGAAAAAAATCGTTAGAAATAAATTAAAATGAAATAAATTCACCCGAACTGAGATATAAAAAGAATGTTAGTCACCATTATAAGTAAGTAGATTAAGAGATTAGCTAGGGCTTTAGAGTCACGAAATATTGCAGTTAGGCGCTTATTTTCGACTATTAAATAATTTAGATGAAACAAATTCACCCGAACCGAGGTATAAAGAGAATGTTGGCCACTATTATAAATTAAAAGGGTTTCAGAGATTCGTTAGCAGTTTATAGCCGCGAAACAATGTGGTTAGGCAGCGATTTTCGAACAGACAAATATGTAAATGAAAAAATTTACCTAAACTGAGTTATAAAAAGAATGTAAGCCAATATTATAAGGAAGGGGCTTTAAAAATTGGTTAGTGCCTTAGCGCGTGGCAAGCCAGCGCTCTTCGAGCAGCAACAGAGGCGGACGACTCGATGAGAATTTTTTTCTTTTGGGAAAGGCAGAAGATCGGCAGCGCTGAAGAGCATTATTGTGCCGATTCAGCTGGCGGCATTTACTCATCAATCAACCGTCAGCTATCTTTTGGCGTAATATTTTCAACGCTTTAACCATGTGTTTTTCTACCATGCTTGTTGAAACACCCATTTCCTGCGCGATCTCAGAGTAGCTCATATCTTTGCCACGATGCAGCAGGAATGCGCGCTTCACTTTCTCAGGCATATCATCCACAACGCGATATATCTGGTCTAACTCCTGCTCCGCAGATACCGTACGTTCCGCTGACGGAGAGTATTTATGATCGTCGTTTGTCGCAGCGATCTGTGAATTTTCCCAATTGATATAGCGATCATGCACCTTAGCCCGTCTAATCTGGTCAATAACAAGGTTATTGGCCGTCTTAAACAAGAATGCCTTGGCATTGTCCAATTTTTGAGATTGTTGGAATTTGTACATTCGCAGCAATGCCTCTTGAGCAAGGTCATTGGCATCTTCATTGTTGCTGACTTTTTTTGACAAGTAACGGACTAGCGGTGTGGCAAGTTCGTCCATTAAAATGGCTGCTTTAGGCTCTTTCATATGAAAAACTCGCTAGGGTATAACGATGGTGCCTTCTATTCTGTGCCATTGAGAGGTCGTCTACTTTGGCCCGTCACGGCTTGGGTTACCTCCAAAACGTGAGAACGTGCACCGTTTTATTATAGGCTGATCTAACAATATCACAGTTTGGTGGATTGCAACAATCCATTATTTAACTCACTGGATTAACTACGGCGTCTAACTAACTGATAAAAATTGGATTTATGCGCTCAATCGGACCCTGAAAAGCTCATAATTAACATTCATACCGGATATTCCTGATAAATCCACCTTATTCGCATTGATACCTAGGCATGATGGTTTGCACTCCACTGTACAAACGCAAGGCAGCTTCACATAATGTGCCACCTTTACTGCGTGCGCAGCCATAAGCTGATTTCAGTCACATGCACCCAAGACGTCAGTTCATAATTTCAGGAAATACAGTGACCCTAAAAAACGAAAAAAAATTGGCCAATGTTGACATCATTCAAGAAGGCCTCGAGCAGCTGAACTACATTGGCAATCAACAGATTGCGACCGCGGTTTTTCTCGCCTATCACCTTGAGAAACCCATTTTGATTGAAGGGCCGCCCGGCGTAGGTAAAACCGAGCTTGCTAAGACTGTTGCCGAGATGCTCAATTTAGAATGTATTCGTCTGCAGTGCTATGAAGGTCTCGATGAGTCCAAAGCGATTTACGAATGGAAGTACGGTAAACAACTTCTATACACCCAAGTCCTGAAAGAAACATTGGGAGAGATTTTGGACGGCGCTAAAGGCCTGACTGAATCGGTTACAAAGCTTCACGAGTTTGGCGATATCTTCTTTTCTGAGGAGTTCCTTGAGCCCAGACCTTTATTAAAAGCTCTAAAGAAAGAAGAAGGGTGTGTCCTGCTGATTGATGAAATCGATAAGTCAGACCATGAGTTCGAGTCCTTGTTATTAGAAATGCTGTCTGATTTCCAATTATCTATTCCTGAAATAGGCACAATTAAAGCGAACGATAAAAGAAAGCCTCTGGTATTTTTGACCAGTAACAATACACGAGAGATATCAGATGCATTGAAAAGACGCTGTCTGCATCTTTACATACCCTTTCCTGATGCAGCTCTTGAACGTCAAATTGTTCAAGCACGTGTTCCGGAAATCGCGGAGAATCTACGCAACCAAATGGTGACCTTCATCCAAGAATTGCGCGACATGGACCTTAAGAAGGTACCTGCGATCAGTGAGACCATTGATTGGGCTCGAACGCTCATTTTACTTCACACTGAATCACTCGACGCAGACTTAGTAAAACAGACCCTCAATGTCATACTAAAATTCCAAGAAGACATTGAAACGGTCGAGGCGGAGCTACAAAGCGTGACAAACAAAGCACTGAAAGAGAATCAGTAATGGATCGGACTCTCGTCGATTTCGTTAAAGTTCTTCGAACAGCCGAAATCAAGGTTTCTCCCGCAGAGACGCTTGATGCAATGGAGTGTATGGACCTCGTTGGATACGAAAACCGCGAATTCCTAAAGAACTCACTCGCTCTTGTTCTGGCCAAGAACCCAGAAGAGAAAGAGGCATTCGAGGACTGTTTCGAAAGATTCTTCGTTATGGATAAACCCGCTCAGCCTGGCAACACATCTTCATCTGAAGATGAGTCCGGTGGAGAGGACGAATTTGATGACGGCGATTTCAACGCTGAAGGTGAAAGCCAACAGTCAGGCAAAGGCGGCGGGCAAGGCGGAGGCCAAGGTGCAGGAGAGCAGGAAATCGATGATTCCGTGCCTCAACTGCAGCCAACGTCAGAGCTCGGCAAATTGCTCACAACCGGCACGCGCACAGAGCAAACGATTTCAATGATGGAAGCCGGTCGTAAGGTTGAAGTCAGTAAAATTGTCGTGTTTACCCAAAAAGGCCTATTTACCCGCAAGATTATGGATGCAATGGGCCTCAAAGGTCTACAGGATGAAATTTCCGACTTAACTGCGCATGGCGGTCCTGGACAACGCAACCTTTCCGGACGATTAAAAAAATCTAGAGACCTGCTAAGAGAGCGGGTACGCGATTACGTCGAAAAACAGTTTTTCCTACACGCAGATGAAACAGGTAAGCAACTTCGTGAGGAGCTTCTAAAAAAGGTCAAATTATCGAGCCTTGAAAAGCGCAACTTCAAAGATGTTCAAGAAGTTGTTTTCAAAATGGCCAAAAAACTGATTTCCGTTCATTCAAAACGCCGCAAGACTTACAAACGCGGACAACTTGACGTCAGGAAAACACTTCGAAACAACATGCAATACGACGGCATGTTTTTCAACCTAAAGTGGAAAGCATCAAAGGTCGACCGACCCAAAGTTATGTGCATCTGTGACGTTAGCGGATCTGTTAGTAATTATTCCAGATTCCTGCTCATGTTCTTATATAGCTTAGCGGAGGTATTACCCAAAGTACGCTCATTCGCCTTTTCTTCCGATTTAGGCGAAGTCACCAAATTGTTTCAACACAGCAAATTGGAAGAAGCTATGGCGCGAACCATGCGGGATTACGGCAATGGCTCAACTGATTATGGTCGAATGCTGCAGGATTTTAAGAACCACGTTATGGACGATGTCGATAATAAGACCACCATTATTATTTTAGGCGACGCTCGAAATAATTATGGCGACTCAAAATCAGAAATCGTCAAAGAAATGTACGACAAAGCAAAACGGGTAATCTGGCTAAATCCAGAGCCTAAGTCCAGTTGGACAGTGGGCGATGCAGAAATGAAAAAATATGCGCCCTGTTGCCACCAAACTGAAGTTTGCAATTCCCTCGTACATCTCGAACGGGTCGTCAGTAATTTGCTGAAGTCTGTGTCTTAAAGCAACATCAGCAAAACGACGGCCTACATGCGTGAGGCTATCACTGAAGGCAACGCTATGTCTTGGCTATACTTGTTGCCTAAGAGGCTTTCCTCAGACCCATCACAAACAATACAACCTGATACCGCCAGCTTTGAGCCAAGCTCTATCTAATAGAGCGGGTATTGACGTTTTCTATAGACCCCACTATTTTTTTACCTGTCATCTGAATTTATATCTCGACGGGATTGGCTATAAATCCTCATATTCAGCTACAATTCCCCGCCTAACGACATCATCAACCTTCGTTTACAAGGCTTATCCCTTTATGAAATACCTTTTGTTCCTGATGACGCTCTGGTCAGCCATCACCTCAGCGCAAGCCCCGGTGACATCCGCAGATTTCGAAGAACAGACGATTAGCATCGCATTGACTCAGGAACCGCCCCAACTCAATAGCATGAAGGCGACCGACCAGGTCAGCAACTTTATCCTTCCCCATATTATGGAGGGTCTTGTTCGATACGATCGTCGAGGTAGAATCGTGCCAGGTGTCGCGTATAAGTGGGAAATAGACCCTGACGGCATGGGCGCAACATTTTGGCTACGCGAAAATGCACTATGGAGCGACAGTAAGCCAGTCACCGCGAATGATTTCGTGTTTGCCTGGCGAACAACACTCGCTCCGGAAACAGCCTCAGAATATGCATTCATACTATTTCCCATCAAAAATGCCGAAGCGGCAAATAAAGGTAAAGCCAAACTAACGGACATTGGCGTTACCGCTATCGATGACTACACCATTCGCGTTGAACTAGAACGTCCCACCGCCTACTTCATTAAACTTACCGCCTTTGCTACCTACTTTCCTGTTCGAGAGGATTTTTTCAATAGCCGAGGCGACAGCTACGCAGCCGATGCGCAAGACTTACTATTCAACGGACCCTTTCGCTTAACCGAGTGGGTTCATTCAGCCTCACTCAAAATGGAAAAGAACGAAACTTATTGGGACAAAGAGAAAATCACGCTCAATGAAATCAACGCTGCTTACATTACCGAAGACTCCCGCGCGAGGCTGAATCTCTTCATCGATGGAAAAATCGTTCACACAAGGCTTGATGGTGAGACTTACAAAGATGCACTGACACAGAAGCAGCGCATACGCAGCTTCTCCACCGGCTCAATATTTTTCCTAGAGTACAATCACAGAGCGGGACGCATAACCGACAATCTGAATTTGCGCCGAGCAATTCAACATACCTTTGATTCCGACAAGTTTGTTAATAATGTCCTCGCGACGCCCGGCAACCTGGCCGCCGAAAGTCTTTTCCCCGTATGGCTGCAGGGGGTCGATGATAAATTTCGGAAGGAATACCCGGCAGAAGTTGCCGTTGTAAACAAAGGACTGGCGGCTGAGTACTTAGCCAAAGCCAAGTCAGAGCTTGGCATCGAAGAATTCCCTGCGTTGATATTGCTGTCCGGCAATACACCAACAGCGACTAAACAAGCGGAATATTTGCAAGGCCTACTGAAGTCTCGCTTAGGCTTAGACATCAAAATTGACAAACAAACGTTCAAACAGAGGCTCGCAAAAATGACATCTGGCGATTTTGATTTTGTCTTGGCAGGTTGGGGACCAGACTTCGACGATATCATGACCTTTGGCGATTTGTTTGCCTCTTGGAACCTAAATAATCGTGGCAGATACAGCAACCCAGATTATGATGAGCAAGTGCGAATTGCGCTGAACAATGTTGACCCTAAGACACGCATGGAGGCAATGGCTAAACTACAGAAAATCATTCATGATGATGCCGTAATTTTACCGATGTACGAACAAGGCGTCATATACCTTATGAATTCCAAGGTTCGCGGTGTCGTTCGTCGCGTCGTTGGACCCGACCCTGATTACACATATTCTCGAGTCATAAAGTAAGCAACGTGAGCCTCATTACTGTGCCGAACATAAATACTGAAACTACGATCACATCGATCGACGCAAATCGTCTCGTTTTCTATCGATGTTAGCTTACACCCTTAAACGATTGTTAGCGGGCATCGTGACAGTTTGGTTTATCGCCACTGCCACCTTCACTGCCATGCATATGGTACCCGGCGACCCCTTAATGAACGACAAAGCGGTCTCTGCGGAGATTCGAGCGAACCTTGAACGTAAGTACGGACTCGACAAATCGGCGCCAGCGCAGTACGTCATCTTTATGAAAAATATGCTGAGCGGTGATTTTGGTATTTCGTTTACGCAACAAAACCGGCAAGTAAACGACATCATTCGAGATCACTTTCCAGTCTCTGCAACGCTTGGCATCATGGCCATTTTCTTTGCGACGATCGGCGGTGTCCTGTGGGGGGCGTTAACCGCACTGTATCGGAATCGATTACCTGACATTATTATTATGTTCCTTGTGATACTGGGCATCTCTGTACCCAGCTTTGTCTTCGCGGCTTTAGGACAACTACTACTGGTAAACATCAACAGCCTATTTGGCGCCAGCATTATTCCCGTCGCTGGCTGGGGCACCTTGTCGCACATGTTAATGCCGTCGATGGTACTTGGTCTCGGCACAATGGCATTACTGACGCGATTGATGCGTTCGTCAATGCTAGAAATTGTCAACGAGGACTATATTCGAACAGCCCGAGCAAAGGGTTTGTCGCCATCACGTATCTTTTTTAGACATCAACTTCGCAATGCAATCTTGCCGGTGATCACCGTGCTGGGTCCACAGATAGCAGCCATTACAACGGGCGGCTTCGTGGTCGAACTTGTTTTTGCAATACCCGGTCTAGGTCGCTATTTTGTTCAAGCGGTACAACAACTCGACTATACCGTTATTATGGGTACCACCGTTTTCTACGGCGCGTTCTTAGTCTTAATGGTTATCTTGGTTGATATTCTTTATGGCTTTATCGACCCACGCGTGAGATTGAGCTAGTGAATCAATCATACAAACCAACTAAAGAAGACTTCCAGCCCGCTGCAAAAAGTGTACGTGCGGAGCAAATCTCACGACCGTCGCTGTCATATTGGCAAGACGCCTGGCGACGCTTGAAGAAAAACACGCGAGCGCTAATATCACTGTACATCATTATTGGCCTTGCACTGTTCACACTGGCCGGGCCCTTCCTGTGGAATGTCGATCCGGCGCTACAGGATCTCAATCAGATATCTCAAGCACCGTCTTGGCCGAAACAAGCCATACTTGTCGATCCTTATCAGCGTTGGGGAGGCATTGTTTTAGATAATTTCCCGGCCGAACCTGATGACTATCTAGATATTATCCCAGCACCTACAAACCTAAGAGTCGTCGATGTTGCCACGACAAAGCGGGTGCGAATCACATGGGACCCTGTTGTGGGTGCTGGCGGTTATAGCGTATACCGAAACCAAAGAGCACCGGAAACCATTAATGATCTTGGTTTGCCGCTTGGTGTCACCGATGGCGGCAACGAGGTCAGCTTTGAAGACAGGCTCAACTTAGAGCAAAGGGAATACTTTTACTCCATTGTACCGACTGACGGATTTGATGAGTCGGATACCTATATAACCCTTGTCGTGCTTCCCGATCTGGCCATCACAATGTCTGAGGCACGTGAGCGCAATCTGCTAGCGCAAGATACTAAGCTTGGCGATTCTATCGCAATTGAATTTCACCCCTTCGGCACAGACTATTTAGGTCGCGACATGCTAGCTCGCCTGATGGAAGGCGCGCAGGTTTCACTGTTTATTGGTATTTTTGCGCCGTTGCTGTTCGTACTATTCGGCATTATCTACGGCGGTTTCGCAGGCTATTTTGGCGGCCAGTTTGACAGTCTTCTAATGCGCTTTGCCGACTTCGTCGTCGCGCTTCCTTTCTTGTTATTTATGATCCTATTTAAAATCGCATTCGGTATTGGACCGGGTGAAAGTGGCGTCATGCCAATGCTGTTAGCCCTCGTGTTACTCGGCTGGCCATCGACAGCGAGACTGGTTCGAGGCCAAGTACTGCAGATCAGAGAAAACGCCTTCATTGAAGCTGCGCGTCTACTCGGTGCGAAAGATCACTATCTTATTATTCGACATATTATTCCAAACACAATGGGGGTCATTCTAGTGACCCTTACGTTTGCAGTACCTTCAGCAATATTTACCGAAGCTTTCCTTTCCTTTATCGGCATGGGTGTTGCGCCGCCCACACCGTCATGGGGATCGATGTGTAATGAAGGCGTGAAGACAATGCTCAGTCACCCACATGAGCTATTCTTCCCAGCACTATTTATCAGCATTACCGTTCTCGCATTTAATCTACTCGGTGATGGATTGACCGAAGCCCTCGATTCAAGAATGAGGTCTAAGGAATGAGCGAAATGGATGATACGTTTAAAGATAACGTCCTTGAGGTTGAGAATCTAAATGTGGAGTTCTCAACCTATGGTGGCGTCGTTCAGGCAGTACGGGGCGTTAACTTCTCCGTCGGTCGTGGCGAGACGTTAGCGATTGTCGGCGAATCAGGTTGCGGTAAGTCCGTAACAGTACAGTCGATCATGGGTCTCTTACCTACGCCTCCCGGGAAAATCACCGCCGGTGAGGCAAGATTACGTGGCAATAACATTCTTAACCTGCCCGCAAAGGAGGCGAATAAGTTTCGCGGCGTTGAGATTGGGATGATATTTCAAGACCCTATGACTTCATTAAACCCGACCATGACCATTGGCGATCAAATATCAGAAACGTTAATGGTGCATCGACATCTCTCCTATTCAGACGCATCGGCAAAAGCAGTCGCACTGTTGGAGAAAACCCGCATCCCTGAAGCAAAAAAACGGGCTGCACAATACCCATTCGAATTCTCTGGCGGCATGTTGCAGCGGGCGATGATCGCGCAGAGTTTGGCTTGTAACCCATCGGTGCTGATTGCCGATGAGCCGACAACCGCACTCGATGTCACTATCCAAGCACAGATTTTAGAGCTGATGTCAGAGCTACAAAAGACAGAGGATATGTCGATCATCCTAATTACACACGATTTGGCCGTTGTCGCAAAGATGGCTGACAGAGTTGCTGTGATGTACGCGGGGCAAATTGTTGAGATGGGCACTGTCGATGAAATCTTCTACGAATCCGCCCACCCCTATACGATGGGATTGAAGGAAGCCATGCCTTCTAACCGTAAAGACCGCGCAAAGAAGCTCACGCCAATTGAGGGCAGTCCACCGGATCTATTTTCTCCGCCGGCAGGTTGCGGTTACTTTGCACGCTGTCCACACGCCATGGCACTTTGCGAAACGAAGCAAAGCGAGGAGTTCATCCTCACATCGAGTAGCAGTCACTTTTCAAAATGTTGGCTGCAGCATCCTGAAGCACCCAAGACAGACGGCCTCTTTCAGGTAGGAGACGATGATGCTGGTTAGAACAGAAGGTCTGAAAAAATATTTCAAAGTTGGTCGAGATCAAATGTTGCATGCTGTTGATGGCATATCGCTTGGTATTGAACAGAACGAAATCCTTGGACTCGTCGGTGAGAGTGGATCAGGCAAATCAACATTTGGTAAAACCTTGATCGGCTTACACCCCAGAACAGGCGGCAAAGCCTATTACGAAGAACAAGAAATACCGGCAAAATTTTCTGCGGCAGATCATCTCGCCTATTCAAAGAATTTACAGATGATTTTTCAAGACCCCTACTCTTCTTTAAACCCGCGCATGACTGTACTTGATATCGTCGGCGAAGGTCTTCACATTCAGGGTCAACATACTAAGAGTCAGATAAAAGAAGAAGTCGCAACGTGGCTCGCACAAGTTGGCTTAAACGCTGATCATATGTCGCGTTATCCACATGAGTTTTCTGGCGGCCAGCGCCAAAGAATTGGTATTGCACGGGCGATGATAATCAAACCCAAATTTGTGGTCTGCGACGAGCCCATCTCGGCACTTGATGTTTCAGTGCAGGCACAGGTCATTAACCTGCTCGACGATTTAAAAAACTCTCTCGGCTTAACACTACTATTCATCGCTCACGACCTTTCAATGGTGCGATACGTCTCTGACCGAATGGCCGTCATGTATCTCGGCACGGTAGTTGAATGCGGTCCGTCGGATGAAGTGTTCTTTAACCCGCAACATCCTTACACAAAGCTATTGATTGAATCGAACCCAGAACCAGATCCTAAAGCGGAACGGGCTCGTCAACACGCATCGATCAAGGGTGAGATTACATCGCCGATAAATATGGGGCCGGGTTGTCGTTTTGCGGACAGGTGCCCGAGCGCAACAGCCCGATGTAGCGTAGAGAACCCAAAAACAAAACACATCTCAGATCAACATAGCGTCACCTGCAATTTATTTGACTGAGCCGCTAGAGCAATTTATTTGGCAGAATCTGCCCGAGTGGTTCGATCGAAACCCACCTACTCGAACAAGACTTGAGTCTTTCTAACCATCCTAAGCACCGACTCTTCTGTCGTAAAGTCTTGCATCTTCGTTAATTCAATCCAGGAAAGATCATGTGACTCTTCGCTGACAACGTATTGTTCATCCTGAGACTGAAGCAGAAAACGACAATCGTAATGATAGTGTTCGGGCTCTGTTTTTCGTTCAGGTATGCGGTGGATATCAATGTCGAATATATCGTCCGACAAACAAACTAAGTTCGCGATACCAGACTCTTCTTCGGCTTCCTTCATCGCGACACGTTGAATATCAGAATCACCATCTGCGTGACCACCCAACTGAACCCAAATGTTGAGTTTTTTGTGATGCGTTAACAGGGACTTGGTCCTACTTTTGTCGAGTATCCAAACAGAACCGGTTATGTGTCCCAGAAGCTGCTCGCGAGAAAAACAATTCTCATGCGCCTGCACAAATGCCGTCATACGATCAACAACAGCTTGTTCGTCAGCATGGGTTTTGCCGTATTGACGGATCAAGGACAATATTTGATCCCTGGGATCTACATGCACGCTGCGCAACCTTTGGTTACTGAGGAAATGTGATATCAGAACGCGTTAAGCGCCCCATAATTTGAGAGCAGCTACGCTGCTCCCTTATTTCGAACCGGCGGTAGCTTTGCGTTCGACTGTTCATCAAACAGATCTACCAGTTGCTCTGTCATTGCGTCACCCAATTGCTCTGCATCCGTTATCGTAACGGCGCGACGATAATGGTGAGTGACATCATGACCGATGCCAATCGCAACTAACTCGACCGGCGAATTATTCTCAATACGATCAATCGCAAATTTAAGGTGTTGCTCGAGGTAATTACTCGGATTGACCAGTAATGTACTGTTATCAACCGGCAAACCATCAGAAATGACCATCATGATCTTACGATCTTCTGGACGACCGGCGATTCGATTGTGTGCCCAAAGCAACGCTTCACCGTCAATATTTTCTTTCAATAATTCTTCACGCATCATCAGACCGAGATTGCGTCGACATCGTCGCCAAGGCATGTCTGCCGCTTTGTAGACAATATGACGTAGGTCGTTGAGTCGGCCTGGCTGCGCGGGTTTACCCTGCTGAAGCCACAGTTCTCTCGATTGGCCACCCCGCCATGCTCTCGTGGTGAAGCCTAGAATCTCCACTTTAACGCTACAGCGCTCAAGGGTTTGTCCCAATATATCCGCACACATAGCCGCGATTGTGATTGACCGGCCTCGCATAGAACCGGAGGAGTCGATCAATAACGATACGACCGTATCTTTAAACTTGGTGTCCTTTTCCTGTTTGAAAGCCAACGGAGAGAAAGGATCCATAACGACGTTCGTTAATCGCGACGTATCGAGCTGACCTTCTTCTAAATCAAAGTGCCACGTCCGGTTCTGCTTCGCCATTAACTTACGCTGCAGACGATTGGCGAGTTTGCTAATGACGACTTGAGAGTTCTGTAGGTGCTTGTCCAATACACTGCGAAGCCTGTCCAATTCGGGTGGGTCGCACATCTCATCAGCAAAAACCGTTTCGTCAAATTTTGTTGTGTAGGCTTTGTACTGACTCTCTTTCGGTCGAAGCCAGTTGGGATCTATCATTGAATCCGGTGGACCACCGGCGTCATCTTGATCACCTTCCGCTTCGGCCATATCCATGGCGTCAACATCGACGGGCACCTCGCCCTCAATCGCATCCGACATATCAGAATCACCTGACATTTCCTGCTCGGATGATTCATCACCCGCATCAGATTCCATCTCTTGTTCTTGCTGCTGCGCATCCTCGGCTTCACCTTCGCCGGACTCATCGCCCCACTCTTCTGCAAGACCCAGGTCTGAAATAAGCTGACGGGTTAACTTTGAGAAATCTTCCTGATCAAAGATACGCTCGTCTGCTTGCTTTAAGTGATCACCGACAGCCGCTTCAATATGATTGCGCCACAATTCAAGAACGTGCGACGCGGTCGGCGGTATAGGTAAACCAAGACTTTCCCTGACAAACAGGCCAACAGCTTCACCTAAAGGCGCCTGTGCTTGCGTCTCAATTTCGAGATAATTTTGTTCTTCGCAATGACTTTCAAGTTGCGCGGTTAGATTATCCTCAACACCCTTCATTAAGTAAGAACCAATACCGGCTATTCGCGCATCCTCAACAGAATCGAACACCTGCTGGGCTAGCCCTGTTTCTGGTCGGTTTTCGCGGTGCTTAGCGTCATCATGATATCTTTCTTGCAGCGCAAACTTGTCGGAAGTGCCTCTTAATGTCGCAAGCTCAGCCTCAGTCATACCACCTTGCGGTAGCGGGATGCGCGCTTTGTTGCCTTGAATATAAGGTTTACCGCGCCCAAAACTCACCGTCAGCTCATCGTTACCCGAGATCGCTCTCATGGTTGATGTGACGGCTTGTTTGAATACTTCTGTTGTGTCGTCTAGTTCGGACAAAATTTTCTCCCTACGCCTATCTAAATAGGCGCAGCAGATCTGTTTAACAAATTAGGATGAAGTTTGGATTATCAACCAAGCACTACACGGGAACTTGATTCGGGAAGGTCTTCCCCCATACTCCTTTGATAATACTCAGCAACGATAGATCTTTCCGTTTCATCGCATTTATTGAGGAACGTCAGGCGGAAAGCGAAGCCGAAGTCTTTAAAAATATTCGCATTCTCTGCCCACATGATCACAGTTCGTGGCGACATAACGATTGAAATATCACCATTAATGAACCCTTGTCGCGTTAAATCAGCAACGGAGACCATATTCGATACGCGCTTGCGGTCCAAATCGGGCAGCTTTGCACAAATAATATCGACTTCCCGCTCATGGGGTAGATAGTTCAAGGTTGTGACAATGTTCCAACGGTCCATCTGACCCTGGTTAATTTGTTGAGTACCATGATAAAGACCGCTGGGGTCTCCAAGACCAATCGTATTAGTGGTCGCAAACAACCGGAAAGATTGATGTGGGCTGATGACTTTGCTTTGGTCCAGCAGGGTCAATTTACCCTCAACTTCTAGCACACGCTGGATGACAAACATGACATCTGGACGGCCCGCATCATATTCATCAAACACCAACGCACAAGCGCGCTGTAATGCCCAAGGCAGCAGGCCTTCTCTGAACTCGGTAATCTGTTTACCATCTTGAAGTACGATTGCGTCCTTACCAATCAAATCCATACGACTGACGTGACTGTCAAGGTTGATTCGAATACAGGGCCAATTCAAACGTGCTGCAACCTGCTCAACGTGCGTTGATTTACCTGTACCATGATAACCTTGCACCATGACCCGTCGGTTGTACGCAAAGCCCGCGAGTATCGCCAGCGTTGTTTCGTGATTAAAGATGTAACTTTCGTCCACCGGCGGAACATGTTCGCCGCGGACAGAAAATGCAGGCACCTTAAGGTCGATGTCCAGACCAAAAGTTTCCTTTACATCAATTTCAATATCTGGAATACCAGTCCCTTCTAACGCATTGCCTTCCTGTGTCATTGATATTACTGCCTAAATGTTAGTCTTGATAACCACTATAAATCGAGATGTCCGAGAAGAATTCGATGATGCGGAATGAAGCGCAAATATATCTGTATTGGCTCAAAAATGCCATTCGCTTTGAAAGGTCCGCAAGCATCTTTATACTTCGGTCCCCGTTCTTTGATTAAGGTATACCATGGCAAGAATTTATCTGGTTCGTCACGGCAAGGCAGCAGCGTCATTTACCGATGATGCAGACCCCGGTCTCGACGTCGAAGGACATGAACAGGCAAAGCAAGCCTGCGAGCTACTTACTCGCCACACGCCATTAGTGCTGCTATCGAGCCCTCTCAAGAGAGCGCAGGAGACAGCTATCCCGCTCGCGGAGAAGCTCTCACAATCCGTCGAGATAGAAACGCGCGTTGCGGAGATACCGTCACCAGGACTCTCGCTGCAGGAACGTGGACCATGGCTGGGGAAGATTATGCAAGAAAACTGGTCACAACAAACTCAGGCATTACAAGATTGGCGGGCCAACCTCGGCCAAGCCTTAATCGACATTCAGCAAGATACGGCGATTTTTTCCCATTACGTTGCGATCAATGCCGCTGTTGGTTTTGCTGAGGGAAAAGATCAGGTTATGGTATTTCGGCCTAACAACGCATCAATTACCGTGTTTGAGACCGATGGCCAAAGTTTAACGTTAGTGTCTCGAGGCGACGAAGCTGAAACGAAGGTTAACTGATAGAGATTGCGTCGCGGCGTTTGATCGAGATCGACCCTCGCGTTCTAATTAAAATTAACCTTATGTGATGATTTAGACAGCGTTAGCACGAGCCGTTCTAACTCGTCCCAGGGCTCGCCCGTTGCTGCGCCTTTTACAAATCTGTCGATGTTTGCAACTCGGCGTAGACAGGACTGAATTCTGGAGGGACTTTGTTGCTTAAGGCATTGTCCTACAATCGGTTTTCGTTTGGCCCAAACTTTATAGCCATTCAAGACAGAGTCGATCGATTGCCCGCCTCTAACAGCAGCGGACATGTTCACCAATGATCTCAGTTCTCGCGCCAATAGTCCGGTTATTGCTAACATCTCGCTGCCCTCTGATCGCAGTCCACGAACAATTTTAAGGGCCCGATCGGGCTTCTGCCCTACCGCAGCATCGATCAAACCGAATACGTCAAAACGGGTATTGTCGGAGACACCGTCAACGACCTGCTCAAGGCTAATTTCGCCGCTACCGGTGGTTAAACTTAGCCGCTCAATCTCTTGGGACGCCGCAAGCAGATTGCCTTCAACTCGATCGATCAATGCACTGACAGCATCCGGCGTCGGTGTCAGCCCAACTTTGCGAAATCGAGCACTAATCCAAGCGGGTAATTTGCCAACCTCAATTGGCCATATTTGAACGAAGGCGGCTTTAGCTTCCAGCGCTTTAAACCATTTACTGCGTTGCGTCGCTGCATCTAACTTTGGCAGAATAAATAAAAGCACCGTATCGTCGGCCATATGTTCGAGGTAGGACTGGATCGCTTTGGCACCTTTGTCACCGGGTTTGCCGTTCGGGATGCGCAATTCAATCAGCTTCTTTTCCGCAAAAAGACTCATGCTATTTGCCGAGAAAAGAACTTCTTCCCAGTCAAAGCTACCCTCAACGTGGAATAATTCTCGCTCGCTGAAGCCGTCCTTGCGAAGCTGCGAGCGAATCAGATCACAACTTTCTTGAACTAATAAATGCTCATCACCTGACACGATGTAGATGGTCTGCTTTTTTTTCGACAGTTCTGCGGCGAGCTTGTCAGCGTATACTTTCATTGTCGTCTCTCAGATGAATCTGAAGAATCTTGCAGGGTTTTAACGTCCGGGCTACACAACAGCAATGGTTATAGACCGAGTGCTTATAAGCCTTCGTACTCATCATCACCGAAAATGTCCGCGGACTCACTGCCTGATTGCTTCTGGGCATCTTGACGCAAAACCGCACTAAATCGTCTTAGCAGCTGTGCCGCCAAGTCCCTTCTCATTTCAGCAATCAGCACCTGCTCTTCTTCAGCACTGCCAACCAAGCTGGTTCTGTCAAAACTGTATATTCGCTCGGTCGATATCACGGTCGGTCTTATAATCGGCTTGCCTTTCTCATCAGCGGCGGCGAATTGAATTTCCAAACGCAACTCATAGTCAGCAACACTAATATCAGCAGTGGTCGAGACAGGTCTTCGACTGGTGTTCTCTGACAACACACGCACAGAATAATCCGCACCGGTAGACACCAAGGCAATATCTCTCGACTCAACCAGACGTTCGAGTTCACGGGAGAAATCACTGTAGGCATTCGCAGAACTGATATTCATGCTTTCAACGGCCAAATCAAATTCAGCAGTATTTCTCAAAGCAAAGCCACAACCGGCAAGCACCGATAGCATGCTAAAGAGAGCAATGAACCTAATCACAACGGTTGCAGACTGCATCAAGACACCACGAAGTTGATCAATTTTGCCGGCACCACAATCACTTTTCTAATTGTCTTACCCTCAATGAACTTTTCTACATTCTCAACCTTTCTCGCCGCAGCTTCAATATCCTGCTTAGAATCATCGACTGACATCTCGAGCTTACCTCGTAGCTTGCCGTTTACTTGCACGATGATGGGCACGGTGGTTTTTACCAGCGCGTCTTCATCGACATCTAACCAGACAATCTCTTCAAGCTTTTCACCGGTAAGGCGTAACAGTAACTCGTGACAAATATGCGGTGTAATCGGCGCCATGATTGTTACGACGGCGGTCAATACCTCCTGAGCGACGGCGCGTCCTTGAGGCGTTCTGTCGTCAGTTTTGAGCAGATGGTTCATCAATGACATCGAAGAAGAGACAACGGTATTGAAGCTCAATCGTCGGCCATAATCGTCGGCTGCTTTCGCAATCGTTTCATGTAAAACCCGACGGGTATCTTTTTGACTGTCATTCAATTGATTTTTATTTAATGCCTCGACCGTGCCACGGGCCAAATGCTGATCAACCGTTTTGAAAAGCTTGGTCCGCAACCAGCGATTAGCCGATTCGACCCCGTGTTCTGACCATTCAAAGGATTGTTCCGGTGGCGCAGCAAACATCATCGCCATCCTCACCGCATCAGCCCCATAAGCATCCAAAAGGAGCTTCGGATCACCGGCATCACCAGCGGACTTCGACATTTTTACGCCGTCCTTTAGCACCATACCAAGTGCCAACAACTTCTCGAACGGCTCATCGGTATCGACCAACCCTTCATCTCGCATAACCTTGTGAAAAAATCGTGCGTACAACAAGTGTAAAATTGCGTGCTCTTCGCCACCCACATAATGATCAACTGAAGTCCAGTATTTGGCTCGCTCATCAAGCATTTCATTTTCGTTATTGGCAGAGGCAAACCGCGCGTAGTACCAAGAGGATTCCATAAACGTATCAAACGTGTCAGTTTCTCTTTCCGCAGCACCGCCACAGGTTGGGCAGGTTGTTTTATAAAAGGATTCCATCTTTTTGATCGGCGAACCAATACCATCGAACTGCACATCCGTTGGTAGCGTGACAGGTAATTGATCTTCAGGTACCGCAACAGCACCACATTTTTCACAGTTAATGATCGGTATGGGACAACCCCAATAGCGCTGTCGAGACACACCCCAATCACGAATCCTATAATTAACCTGCGTTTCACCAAGATTCTTGTCGCCTAGGGCTTCGGCGATTTGCTTGAATGCCTCATCAAAGTTAAGCCCATCGAAGTCACCTGAGTTGGTTAATACGCCATTTTTTGATACATATGCCGCTTCGGCAATATCGCAGTCTTGCTCTGAGTCAGCAGCGGGCGCCACAACCTGTTTAATCGGCAATCCATACTTCTTGGCAAATTCGTAGTCACGTTGATCATGGGCGGGAACCGACATGACCGCACCTGAGCCGTACTCCATCAAAACGAAATTGGCGACCCAGACAGGAATCGCTTCACCTGTTAACGGGTGAGCCGCAATGTATCCTGTATCCATACCAAGCTTTTCCATCTTGGCCATATCCGCCTCAGCAACCTTAACCTGATTACACTGAGTGAGAAATTCGGCTAATACTGGGTTTTTGGCAGCCGCTGTTTTAGCCAGCGGATGTTGTGGCGCGACCGCGAGATAGGTCGCCCCCATCAATGTATCTGGCCGAGTCGTGTAAACCGTCACGCCGTCCAAATCCACGTCATCAATCTGAGGTAGCGGGAACGTCATCTCAACGCCGGTCGATCGTCCGATCCAGTTTCTCTGCATGGTTTTAATCTTATCGGGCCAACCATCCAGCCCGTCTAAATTATCCAGCAACTCCTGCGCATAGTCGGTGATCTTTAAAAACCATTGCGCTAATTCTCTGCGTTCAACCAGCGCATCCGAACGCCAACCACGCCCGTTGATGACCTGTTCGTTAGCAAGTACCGTTTGATCAACAGGATCCCAATTAACCATGGCTGCTTTTTTGTAGACCAAGCCCTTTTTAAACATCTTCGTAAAAAACCACTGCTCCCATCGATAGTAATCCGCGTTGCAGGTTGCGAATTCACGGGACCAATCATAAGAAAAGCCGAGGCTCTGCAATTGATCTTTCATGTGAGCAATATTCGAATGGGTCCATTTCGCAGGCGGTATATCGTGCTTTATGGCGGCGTTCTCTGCGGGCAGACCAAACGCGTCCCAGCCCATCGGATGCAGTACGTTCTTGCCTTGCAGGCGCTGGAAACGCGCAATGACATCACCAAGCGTGTAGGTTCTGACGTGTCCCATATGGAGTTGACCACTGGGATAAGGGAACATCGCTAAGCAATAAAATTTAGGCTTGTCAGAATTTTCAGACACCTCGAAGGTGCTGTTTTCCTGCCAGTAGGCTTGAATCTGACGCTCAGAGTTTTGTGGTTTGTAGGGTAGATCTGACATGTTTGGAACTGATGCTCGTTTTAGGAATCGGAATTCTACCTGAACACCTTACAAGGAGATATCTTTCGAGGAAATTGGCGTACCGGTATATCGATAGTAAATCTCACTTCTGGCTCTGGATATCAACATTTTGCTTGTTCGATCGAGGCGCTACGATCGTCAAACGCATCTCATGGCGAAGCTCGAAAGCGCCGAATGACGCTAATCGTAAAAATGAGCAGTAGCAACAATAAGAGCGGCAGGTGGCCCATCTTCGCAAAGGGTGTTTGGCCCGTACGTATTTCAGCATGACCGCGCAACACACCCGCCTCGAATTGCGGCAACCAGGACTGCACGTCGCCTCGCTGATTAATGATCGCTGTCATGCCGTTGTTCGTAGATCGCAGCAGGTAACGCCCATTTTCGACCGCCCGCATACGCGCCATCTGAAAATGTTGGAGTGGGCCAATCGAACGCCCGAACCAGCTGTCATTACTGATCGTTGCCAATATGCCAGGCACAATTTCATTACTTCGCACCAGATCCGGGTAGACCACCTCATAGCAAATAGACATGCCAATCCACGCTGAGCCAATTTGCATCGGCGGCTGAATCGCCGCACCAACTTTATTATGCGACATGGGTAGATTAAAGAAGCCGATCAACCCGCGAAGTACCTCTTGCATTGGCACATATTCTCCGAAAGGTACGAGTCGCCGTTTAAAATACTCGCTTTCAGCTGCGCCCACACCGATGGCCGCGTTCATAAAGTTGCCATCATCGTCTCGGTCGGGAATACCTAATATCAAGGTTGAACCGGAGCCCTCGGCCTTTAAATCGAGATGCTGAAGTAGTTTCCCCGCGCGGTCGCGGAACACCGTAATCGCAGCTTCCGGCCAGATGATCACATCTTGCCCCCACTCAGGCTCAGTTAATGCCAAATACGTATTGATAATGGGCTGTACCATTTCCCGGCGCCACTTCACCGCCTGATCGATATTACCCTGCACCAAACTCACCGATATCGTTCTCTCCCGCTGGGTGAACTCAATTGACGCTAGCCAGGCACCAGCCAGCCAAAGCGCGGTAATCATCAAGCCGGCACTTAAGCCGGGACGAAGTCGGGGTGAAAATATCAGGGAGCCTAACAAGCCTGACGTTAATGCCACGGCAAAACCTACCGCAAGGACGCCTGAAAGCGCAGCATATCCAAGCAACGGCGTTTGCAACTGCGAGTACCCAACAAAAAGCCAGGGGAAACCGGTTAAAAACCAAGTCAACAACCATTCATGGCCAGTCCAACAGGCGGCAAAAACAACTACCGCACGCAAACCCGAAGACCCCTTTGAGGCCAGCAGAGCGAATAAGTACCCCTGTATTAAAGACGGCAGCGCAATACCTGCGACGAACAATGCCACTAACAAGGCCGCTAAAAATATCGAGGCGCCACCAAATTCATAGATGGAAACATATATCCATGAAGTGCCTACGCCATACATACCTAACGCGTACAAATAATATCGAATTGCCGCTCGTTTTGCGGAGCAGTGCAGGGTCGTTAGAAACAGTAAGCTTAAAGAAGCAAAGGCACTATAGACGAGATCAAAAGGTGCCAGCGACAAGGGCAGGATGCAACCGGCAATACACGCGATTGCATCCAACCAGCGTGGATTCACTGCGGCAAAGACATCCTTAAGATTCACAAGGGCTACTTACCCGGTCGAATAGGGAGGAGTGAGCTGAAGCAGCTTGATACGGCGATTATCTGCGTTAAGAACTTTAAATTTAAAGCCTTGAACGCTCACCTTTTCATCTCTTTTCGGAAGATAACCGAAATGATGAATAACAACGCCACCAATCGTGTCGAATTCCTCATCAGAAAACTCACAGCCAAACACTTCATTGAATTCATCTAGAGTTGTTTGTGCTTTAACAGTGTAATTGTCAGCTGAATGCATTTTGATATTATCTTCATCTGCATAATCGAATTCATCTTCAATATCGCCGACGATTTGCTCAAGGACATCCTCAATCGTCACAATACCCGACACGCCACCATACTCATCGTAGACAATTGCAATATGATTTCGAGTCGAACGAAAATCCTGTAGCAAGACATTAACCCGTTTACTTTCAGGTATCGCAGTACAAGGCCGCAGTAAATCTCGCATGTTAAATTTTGCTTGCCGATCCTGTAAGGCAAGCGGTAACAAATCTTTCGCCATCAAAATGCCAACAACATCATCAGGGCCATCACCCAAGACAGGGAAACGGGAGTGTCCAGACTCAATGATGACAGGTAAAAATTCCTCCGGTGACATATCCAGTCGTACGATCGTCATCTGAGAACGGGGAATCATTATTTCACCCGCCTGCATATCAGATACCGTGAGTGCGCCCTCGATAATACTCAACACTTCAACATCAAGTAGGTCGCGATGCTGTGCTGAGCGCAGAAGCTCAATCAGTTCTGTTCTCGAACTGGGCTCGCCAGTAAGGGCTTGAGACAATCTTTCTATCCAGCCCTTTTCGTTACTCGGACCGTCCTCACTCATGATCGTTCTTTACATCCTTCAAGTCTGTCACATAGGGGTTAGCAAAACCCATCATAGCCAAAATAGCAATTTCATTATTTTCCATCTCTGCCGCCTCAGATTCATCAATGTGATCGAAACCGAGTAGATGGAGCACACCATGAACCGTCAAATGCGCAAAATGTTGTTCATAGCTTTTACTCTGGGCGTCCGCTTCAGTTTTTACAACCGCATCACAAATTGCAATGTCACCAATAAAATTTTCCATCTCAGCTTCAACTTCAACAAACGCTCCGCTGCTTGTCGCTTTCTCAAAGGGAAACGATAATACGTTGGTCGGCATGTTTTTCTGTCGAAATGTCGTATTGAGCAGAATCATTTCATCCAAATCGACTATTTTGATCGAAACTGAAGCATTCGGCTTATCAGCATGTCGCAGCGTTTTCTCCACCCACTCAATAATTTGCATATGCACGGCAGATTCACTGACAGCATCGCTGCGGACGACTTCAATCGGTGCAGACGTCGAGCTTGAGTCGGTTTGCTCGTTATCTGCCCTGGTCATGACTTGCTTCATACCGATCATAAGCTTCAACGATCCTCTGCACCAAGGGATGCCGAACGACGTCTTTTGAAGTGAAGTGTGTAAACGATATACCCTCAACATCCACCAATACGTCGAGTATATGGCGCAAGCCGGACTTGGTTTTATGGGGCAAATCCACTTGCGTGATATCACCGGTAACCACGACGGTTGAACCAAACCCTATCCGGGTTAAAAACATTTTCATCTGTTCGACTGTTGTGTTTTGGCTCTCGTCTAAAATAATAAAGGCATCGTTGAGCGTTCTGCCTCGCATGTAGGCCAATGGCGCGACTTCAATGATATTCTTCTCAATCAACTTCTCTACGCGCTCAAAGCCGAGCATTTCGTAAAGCGCATCGTACAAAGGTCGTAAGTAAGGGTCGATCTTTTGGCTAAGGTCACCCGGCAGAAACCCTAATTTCTCCCCCGCCTCAACGGCCGGTCGAACGAGCAGTATTCGGCGTATTCTTTCTTGCTCTAACGCTTCAACAGCACAGGCCACCGCCAAGTATGTCTTACCCGTACCCGCAGGTCCGATGCCAAAATTAATATCATTCGCTCTGACTTCTCGCACATAACCAATCTGATTTTTGCCACGAGGTTTAACCGATTTCTTGCGAGTGACAATCAAGTCCTCGGACTTTTCACTTTCTTCACTCATTAGGGCGTCTACTCCTGATTCTTGAAGGAACAAATGAATTTGATCGGCCGTTAAGCTAACGCCATCGACTACCTCTCGGTAAAGACGATTCAATACGTGTTCTGCCGCTGCCAATACTTTTTCATTGCCAAGCAATTCAAAACTGTTGCCGCGATTGTTAATAGTAATGCCAAGGCGACTTTCAATTTGTCTCAAATGAGAATTGAAAGGGCCACAAAGGTTGGCCAGTTGAGCACTATTATTGGGTTCCAGATCAAACTGGCGGGGTTGCTGTTGCTGCGCGTTCAAATAGTAGCTCGAGCCTCATAATTGTTTAATGAAAATAACGGTACGTCGACAGACAGAAGCAAAGAAACCTTCACTTTCTAAGTGTACCTCGAAGGGAGTTTGGCAGTGCTTCAGCGATATCAACATTCACGAACTGGCCAACTAACGCGATATCTGAAGAATTGAAATTCACAACACGATTGTTTTGCGTTCGCCCCTGCAACTGCCCGGGATTACGCTTGGATGGCCCCATCACCAACACATTCTGAGTACTTCCCAGCATGTTGCGGCTAATTTGCATGGCATTATTGTTGATAACCGCCTGTAGTGTTTTTAAGCGTTCTTTTTTGACCGCCATCGGCGTGTCATCCGGCAGGTCTGCCGCCGGTGTGCCAGGTCTGGCGCTGTAGATGAACGAGAATGACAAATCAAAGCCAATCTCATCGATCAAACTCATCGTCGCTGCGAAATCGGCTTCCGTCTCACCAGGAAAGCCAATAATAAAGTCAGACGACATACTGATGTCGGGTCGAATCTTCTTCAAGCGTCGAATTTTAGATTTATACTCCAGTACCGTGTGGCCACGCTTCATTTTTGCGAGTATTCGGTCCGATCCACTTTGAACGGGTAAGTGCAGATGACTGACCAGCTCTGGCACCTCCGCATAAACATCGATCAGACTTTCACTAAATTCTACCGGGTGCGAGGTTGTATAACGAATTCGATCGATACCTTCAATGTCCGCCATCACACTAATCAGGTAAGCAAGGTCGGCAACAGAGCCGTCGCCTACATCACCGCGGTAAGCATTCACATTCTGGCCTAGTAAATTTACCTCGCGAACACCCTTAGCGGCCAGATTCGAAATTTCCTGCAGAACCGGTCTCAACGGGCGACTCACCTCTTCGCCACGGGTGTAAGGTACAACACAGAATGAACAATATTTACTACAGCCTTCCATGATCGAAACAAAAGCACTTGGGCCATCCACTGACGGTTCAGGCAGCCGATCAAATTTTTCGATTTCGGGGAAACTAATATCGACCACTGCCGAAGAGGATTGATCAGAACTTTTTAGCAACTCTGGCAAGCGATGTAATGTTTGAGGTCCAAAAATAAGATCAACATAGGGCGCTCGGTCACTAATGGCTTCCCCCTCCTGACTAGCAACACAGCCGCCGACGCCGATCTTCAAGTCTGGGTTAGCCGTTTTCAGCTTGCGCCATCGACCCAACTGGTGAAAAACTTTCTCCTGTGCCTTCTCACGAATCGAGCAGGTATTGAGAAGCAGAAGATCCGCCTCAGCTTCATTATCTGTCAGCTCGTAACCCGCTGAGTCCTTTAATAGGTCTATCATTCGTGATGAATCATATTCATTCATCTGACAACCATGCGTTTTAATGAAGACTTTGCTCACTTATTTTGCATTCGACTTGAAAAAAGGGCCGCTATTATAGTCATGACAGGGAGTATCACCTAGTAAAAACGCCTTGAAATCAACTAACATGCATCCATATATGCCATATGTTGACAAACAACCTAACAAACGAAACACTGATTCATCGCTTACAGGGCTCCAAGCATGCCTAACACACCGCTTTATAAGGTAATTTTCCACAACCAAGGTCAGATTTTTGAGATATATGCTCATCAAATCTATCAAAGTGACCTCTATGGTTTTGTGGAAATCGAAGAAATCGTCTTTGGCGAGCGTTCTCGCATGCTCGTTGATCCTGCTGAAGAGAAATTGAAAGCAGAATTTGAAGGCGTCAATCGTACGTACATCCCGATGCATGCCATCGTCAGAATCGATGAAGTTGCTAAAGAGGGTGTGGGCAAGATTAGCGAAGCAAAAGGCAGCAATGTGTCTCCGTTTCCAACGCCTGCATTCACACCGAAAAGCCCTGACTAGGTTTTGTACCCGGGGCTACACGCGGCATCCGACCGCGCCAAAATTGCTTACCAGATGGCATCGTCTGGTATATCCGTCAGCTACTGCGAACTCGAGCAGCACTCAAACCAGGGTGCGCACTTGTTTCGCCAGCTCGGACTGAAACCCACTGACGGCATAGCCATACTATTACCCAATCATGTCGAATACCTGAAGATCACCTGGGCGGCACAGCGATCAGGTCTGTATTACACGCCTATCAGCACGCTGTTTCAGCGCGATGAAATTCACTACATCGTAGAAAATTCAGACGTTAAAGTGCTCGTCACTCAATCTGATCTGCTCAGCAAGCTGAATCCCGACAAGCTAAAAAATCTGCAGGTATTTTTAGTCGACGGCGAGGATCAATCAAACAACGCTAATAATTGGCAACAGCGGCGCTCGGCCTGCCCCATCACGCCCATTGAGGGCGAATCTGAAGGGGCCGAGATGATCTATTCATCCGGTACAACGGGGCAACCCAAAGGGGTTCGTTTCTCACTCACTCAGGCGCCATTGGGCACGGTATCAAGCCTGTTCTCGACCCGCGTTGCGCTGCATAGCATTACCGCTGAGTGTCGCTACCTGTCCACTGCGCCGCTTTATCACTCGGCGCCACTGCGATACAACATGATGGTTACCAGGCTGGGCGGCACAGCAACTATTATGGAAAAATTCGATCCTGAACAAGCCATGCGCCTTATCGAGGCAAACCGCATTACCCACAGCCAGTGGGTCCCTACGATGTTTGTAAGGCTGTTGAAGCTTCCCAGTGATATTCGCCAGCAGTATGACTTATCCTCTCTGGCGTTCTTGATTCATGCCGCTGCACCCTGCCCGGTAGACATTAAACAAGCCATGATCGACTGGTTAGGACCGGTTTTATTTGAGTACTATTCCGGCACTGAAGCAAACGGCTCAACTGCAATCACCTCGCAGGAATGGCTCACGCACAGGGGCAGCGTCGGACGTGCTATCCATGGCGAGCTTCGTATTGTTGATGAAAGCGGCGCTGAGCTGGCTATTGGCGCGACGGGCCAGGTCTATTTCGCGAACGGCTCCGATTTCAGCTACTACAAAGACCCGGTTAAAACATCCGAGGCGAAGAATTCACTGGGTTGGTCGACCCTTGGCGATATCGGTTATCTTGATGAAGAAGGGTATTTGTATCTGAAGGACAGAAAGTCCTTCATGATTATTTCCGGCGGCGTCAATATCTACCCACAAGAGGTAGAAAACATATTGATCCTGCATGAAGCCGTCGCAGACGTCGCTGTGTTTGGCGTGCCAAATAGCGAGTTCGGCGAAGAGGTCAAAGCCGTGGTTGAACTTACTCACCCTGAAAACGCGTCTGCTGCCCTTAGCGAGTCGCTAATCGAATGGTGTCGTAGCCAACTTTCACACGTTAAGTGCCCAAGAAGCCTCGACTTCACTACCACCTTACCTCGACACCCCACCGGCAAGCTCTACAAGAAAAAACTCCGCGACAGTTACTGGCCAACCGACACGTCAAGTTGATGCTGGCATTAACGCGCCTCAGTAGACTGAGGATTTATAGATATTTGCGGCGCTTGCGTGATCAATTGTGCAATCGGTTTTGTTTGCATCGCGAAACAATAGTCTGGCCTGAGTTCTGCCAACGGCAATAGAACAAACAAACGGTTCATCGCCTCCTTATGAGGCAGCGTTAAAACGTCACTGCAGACCTGAGTCGAGCCGATCGCGATTAGATCTATGTCTATCGTTCTAGGTGTATGAAAACCATGCCGCGCAGGTCTGCCAAGGGACTCTTCAATCTTCTGGGTTTCCGCTAGCAGCGACAGAGGTGATAACTGCGTCGATCCGATAACAACCATATTGATGTACTGGTCTTGCGCCTGCTCAACATCAAGATTGCCTGCATCAGCGTTTGCATCATGGGGTTCCTGCAGAATTGGATCTGACACCCACCGCGAAGACTCCTGCAGAGGACCGATGAGGCTTTCCAGCGCGCAGATAGCCTGATCCAGGTAGTCGTTTCGATTGCCTATATTGGAACCCAGTGCAAGGACGACTTCAGTTTTAGACGACACCTTAGACTCATCATTTCTACGCATAGCTTTTCGCTTTCTTTTCATGGTATTTTTCAATATTCAGTTAAATTAACAAAGCAACGAGGAAAAATCGATGAAAGCTGCCGTATTGCGTGAAGCAAACATACCAATGGAAATTGAAGAAGTTCAGATTTCCAAGCCAGGTCCGCGGGAAGTTTTGGTTCGCCCAATTGCTGCCGGCGTCTGTCACAGCGACCTGCATTTTATGGATGGCTCGTACCCTTACATGCTACCTACGATATTGGGCCATGAAAGTGCCGGTGTTGTCGAGCAAGTCGGTTCTGACGTCACTTATGTGAAAAAAGGTGACCATGTCATCACTTGTCTTTCTGCGTTTTGTGGACACTGCAATAAGTGTCTAACGGGACACCTGTCTCTTTGTAATTCGCCTGAAGTTTCGCGAAAGGCCGAGGAAGCACCGCGTATTGCTCAGGGCTCGGACACCATTCATCAGTTCTTAAACCTTTCATCCTTCGCGGAACTGATGCTAATACACGAACATGCATTGGTTAAGGTCAGAGAAGATATGCCAATGGATAGAGCAGCACTCATTGGCTGTTCAACAACAACGGGTGTTGGCGCCGTATTTCATACTGCGAAAGTTGAGCCAGGCTCTACAGTTGCCGTCATCGGCTGCGGTGGCGTTGGTCTCGCAGCAATCAACGGTGCAGCACTTGCCGGTGCCGCTAGAATTATCGCCGTCGACATGGTCGATTCTAAACTGGAACTGGCAAAGTCTGTCGGCGCAACGGATATTGTCAATGCGAGTTCCGGCAACGCGGTAGGCGAAGTCATTGAGATGACTCAAGGTGGTTGCGACTATACCTTCGAGGCAATTGGTCTCAAGGCCACCGCCGAACAGTCATTCCAAATGCTCTGTCCAGGAGGTGTCGCAACAATCATCGGCATGATACCACCCGGCACAATGGTTGAATTGCAAGGCGTCGATTTTCTATCAGAAAAGAAAATCCAAGGCTCAAACATGGGTTCAAACAGATTCCGTGTCGACATGCCTCGCTTTGTCGACTTTTACCTCGATGGTAAATTACACCTCGACCAAATGATTTCCAAGCACATCAAACTTAACGAAATCAACGAGGCTTTGACCGCACTTAAATCCGGTCAAGAAGCACGTCACATCATTATGTTCGACTAAATGTTTTGATCAGACCTTGAACGCGTTCTGCCCGATTGGCTGTATCGATTTTTGATCTTTGCAGCCAATCTTTTTGGCCTCTGCAAAATACTAGTACGAGGCGAATACAAAAAATTAAAAACAATAGGTGAAACCATGACGCTAGAGCGTGTTGAGTCAGAAATTACCGGTAACGTTTGGAAGATTGAAGTTAAACCCGGAGACAAAGTCGAAGCAGAAGATGTCATCATGATTCTTGAATCGATGAAGATGGAAATTCCTGTCGAAGCACCCTGCGCAGGCACCATCAAAGAAATTCTTGTCAGCGAGGAAGACGCGGTAGATGAAGATCAGGTGCTCGCAACGATCGAAAGCTAACGATACGAACGCTTAAAGGGCGACAAGCACAGATCTACTCGCCTGTAAAAACAGGCTGCCGCTTTTCAAAATACGCTTGCATCGCCTCGCGCCGATCATCACTGTATTGACTCAATAAATTCTGGTCAGTGTCCATGTGCATCAACGCATCATCGAGTGCATTGCTCACCGCGTTAATACTTTGCTTGATCATCTGCACTGCAATCGGCGGCTGTTGAGCATAGGCTTGCGCCATGCTTAAACTCGCCTCTGACAGATCCTGCCTTGGTACCAGCTCATCAAGGAAGCCCCACTCGAGCAACGTCGCACCGCTTTCTCTACTGCCAAGCATAATCATCTTTTTTGCTCTGGCGGGGCCAATGAGGCGCACGCACAAAGGCAGAGAGCGCCACATGAGGTTGATCCCTAGATTCACTTCAGGGTAACCAACGGCGCAATCATCAGAGCCAATTCTAAAGTCACAGGCGGTGGGTATACAGGCTCCGCCGCCCAAAGCTGAACCCTGTATCGCGGCGATCGTGACCTGATTGATGTTCAAGATCGCCTTAATCATCCGAGCACCAAGACCCGCCGAACGTCTTCGCATCAACAGAGACTGTGGCTCGCCTTTCTGTTTTAAGTCAGCACCGGCCGAGAAGTGTTTGCCGGCGCCCTCGAAGATAACAACTCGAGTCTTCTCGTCACTTAAAAAACTGTTTGAGATCTGCTCAATCTCAGCCATGATTTCTACATTAAGTGCATTCATCGCATCAGGTCGATTCAAAATCACCCTCGCTATGTGCTCCTGCTTTTCAACCACAACATACTGGTAACTCATCTGTTAGACCTATTAAGTGGCTTTATCGTGACTCAGCTGAAATCAGCCGGTCGGCGAGAAGTTCGAATCAAATTCAAAAATAGCATAAACGCAATAATGAGTAATGGCATCATAATGATATTTATTAACTTGAGCGTCGTGCCGAGAGCCTGAATATCTTTTTCTAACTGATGCCGCACCTCTCGCAATTCTTTTCTTATTCTAAGCTTCTCGTCTTGAAACTGGACTAAGGCAGCTTCTTGTTCCGGCGTGACAGACAAGCTTGCGCTGGCATCGGTTGGGCTTTGTAGAGCGGCAAGTTTTGCTTCGGTCGCCTCAAGTTGGGCTTGCAGATCATTTGCGCTGGCAAGATAACTGGCCTCAGCGTCTCTGCGTAAATTCAGCACCACATTAAAGGGTCTGGAAAATTTCCCTTTGCTGCGGATACTAATGAGATCATTACTGCCTACCAAGTTGTCCACTGCATTAATAACGAAATCACCATTGTTAGCCCAGGGCGTCACGACCGATTGCCCAAAGAAATTTTGAACTTGAACCCACATACGATCCGACAACAAATCGGTATCCGCCACTAACATAACATTAATATTTTCTGCCGCTGAAACAAACCCATCTATCGACTCACTGACTCGATCTGGATATGCAGTTTGTGCTGGACCTGATATTTTGACAGCAAAAGAATAACGCTCACCGGTCGCTGCAAACTCATTCAGCAACTCTTGCGGGTCACTCAACATCTGTATCCTTAAAGCATCCGTCGTCGACGCGTAATCACTGGAAGACAAAATAGTTGATATGTTACTCGTCGAGCTTGGGTCTATATCGAACACCCCGACACTCGAAATATTGATTGTTTCAAGGCTCGCGGTGGTTATATCGTTCGATCCAAAGTGGCTGCTATCTAAACCGAGTATGCCAAGATGACGAACCGCCTGACCGCCGCTACCGGAAACACTCAACGCAGCCTGAGCATCAAGCACAACCTGGTTTTCACGCAAGGTAACACCCCAATGGCGCGTCAGCGCGTTTAGGTCTGATCCGGCTGATGGCGGCATCGCCATCATAGGGTTCGAGCCGAGCTGCTCCTGCTCCGCGAGCGGATCTAGAAATGCGATCAGACGACCGCCTCTCATAACGAACTGGTCAATCGCAAACAGCATCGAGTCAGATAAGCCTTTCGGGTGAATCAGCAGCAACAACTCGATATCGTCAGGCAGCATTTCGTCTTCAACGGTAATTTTTTGCGTCGCGTAAAGCTGCTCAAGCTGCTCAATGATTACCCAGGCAGGCGTGGTTTGAAACGTCTGCATATCAAGTTCACTATGCACAGGCAGACTCGAAAGAATCGCCACTTTAGGTTTTTCTCGTACAACCAAACCATGAATAAGCTTGCTGATATCGTATTCAAGAAATGCTTCCTTGTCGGGCTGAAGAAACGCGATCACCTCAGCATCACCCTGCGAATTAGTGCCAACCAAACCAAAGTAAAGGTCGTCACCGCCGTTAATAGGTATTCCCTGTAATCCATAAGCAGCCGCCTGATCCTCTTCTTCAGAAAAAGGTTCCGGGTCAACTATTTCTAGGTTTATTTTTCCCTGCGCGGCAAGTTCGAATTCGCGCAACAGGTCTTTGACTTGGGTTGCGTAGGCTCGAAGCCCAGTAAGGTCTCGACTCACCGTATCGGAGAAGAACAATGACAAGGTTAGCGGCTCGTCAATACTGCTAACAATATTCTGCGTACCTTCAGATAAGGTATACATCCCGCCTTGCGACAAATCGAGCCGCGCACTGGAGAAAAATTGTTGGCTGATCATGGTCAATAACAAGAAGCCGACCGCCACCAAACTAAGCTTAATTGGCGCACTGTACAATCTGCTCATGCTGATTCTCCACGCTTCATTTCAACGACGATGAGCGTTGCCCAGAGCCAAGCAAATATAAACGATAGAAAGAAAAGCAAGTCCTGAAAACTCAACACGCCTTTGGTAATGGACGCAAAATGCGTCAGAAAACTCAAATTCGCCATCGCATCAACCAACATTTGAGGTGCCCAGCTGCCGAATAGATCCAACACCATGGGATAACCCGCCAGCACGAACAGGAGACAAATGAGACCGGTCAGAATGAATGCAATTACCTGGCTCTTACTTAGCGCCGACATACATGAACCAATCGCCAAAAACCCGCCGGCCATGAGCCAACTACCAAGATAACTCGCAAGGATTGCGCCGTTATCTGGATCACCTAAGTAATTGACTGTCAGCCAAACTGGAAATGTTAACGACAAGGCTAAACCAGTAAAAGTCCATGCAGCGAGGAATTTCCCAAGTATGGCTTCACTCAATGTGATCGGCAGGGTTAACAACAATTCTATCGACCCAGACTTTCGCTCCTCAGCCCACAAACGCATCGACAAAGCAGGCACAAGAAATAGGTACAACCAAGGGTGGAAATTAAAGAACGGACTGAGGTCCGCTTGACCGCGCTCATAAAAGCCACCGAGATAGAACGTAAATGCACTGGATAACATAAGGAAGATCAATATAAACACGTAGGCGATGTGCGTTGAAAAATAGCTACTAAGCTCACGCCGGACAATCGTTCTCAAGTGACTCACAAGGCAGCCTCCTTATCAGCAACACTGCCTTGCATGGCAGCCTCTTCAGCAACGGTTTGTTGACCAACCGTGAAGCGGCGAAAGACGTCATCAAGACGACCTTTTTCCTGAAACAGCCCCAAAGGTACAAGCTCTTGCTGCGTCAAATAACGATTAAGATAAGGATAGAGTTCTACACCTTGCTTTCCAAAAACCGTCAGATCAGAAGTGCCAACCAGTGCCGAGGCAACTTCAACACTGTCAACTTCAGCTAACGCGCGAATGGATTGCGACACGGATTCACAAAGCGCATTGTCTAAACGAATCGTCACAGCACCATGATATCTAGATTCTTGCTCCAGAGCTGAAGGCGAGCAATCCGCCACCATTTGCCCTTCCGAAATTATAATCACTCGATTGCAGACCGCTGTGACTTCTTCCAAAATGTGGGTTGAGATAATGACAATCTTATCCTTTGATAAGCTGTGGATTAGCGCCCTGACTTGTTGCTTTTGATTAGGATCTAAACCATCCGTTGGCTCGTCCAGTATGAGAACGGCCGGGTCATGGATAATTGCTTGCGCAAGACCGACCCGTCGCTTGAAGCCCTTGGACAACGTTTCTATTTTTTGCGTTAGCACTTCCTGCAGACTCATTTTTCGAACGACATCGGTTATTCGATCGCGACGCTGTTGCCCCGTAAAGCCTCGGATTTCAGCGATAAACTCTAAAAAAGCTAATACCGTCATCTCTTCGTAGGCTGGGGCTCCTTCAGGCAAATAACCCATTTGTTTCTGGGCGGCAACCGGATCGGTCAACACATCATGTCCAAGTATCGACACGCTACCGGCGGAGGGTTTGAGGAACCCGGTCAAAATTTTCATGGTTGTCGACTTACCGGCACCATTGGGACCTAAGAAGCCCAGAATCTCACCGGCAACCAAGCTAAAACTCAGATTGTTAATAATGGTTTTTTCACCGAAAGTTTTTTCTAACCCACTTACTCTTATCATTTTTTAGTCAAGCCGAAAAATTCTGATGGTAACGGGCTTGAACGAAAATGCCAATATAGCAAACGGCAGATAATTTGGCGGGCACCGCTGAAGCGAATCAACGCTTGCTGCTAGTCGACCGTATACAGGGGCGAAATGTTTCCACTTGTTAGCAGAAGATCGTCGGATCATCCTACCTACGCCACGATTAAACTCTCTCTGGCAGGTACACTGTGTAGGTTTCACGCCGAATATAGGGCGCTCTACGAATCCACCTCCGACGGTAGGTTGAAAGCCGCCAGACTTGAAGCAAACGTCTCTTGAGACCGCGCCTAGGGGTTTGTCTTCTATCGACGCCTTTTCGGCGTTCTGCAAAACTGACACTCTTCATGGGTCTTGCTCTGCTGATTGGACACAAAAGCTTAATCGGTTAGGGCACAATCTCTAACAAATGAATTACTCTAAGCAGAGTGTTTTTTATACAAACTTAGACTTACGCGCATGACCAATGAGACAGCGCTAGCAATTTCGTGACAATTTTGTCGAGGGTTCAGTATTATAGCGATTGATCACACCCTAGCTGGATAGCATGCGAACTCGAATATCACGTGACGAGGCACTGAGCTTCATACTCACCTACATTATCGTTGAAAAATCGACAGCCTTTCAGCTTGATCAACTCAGCCTGTTTTCTTTGACTAATCTCGCATCGCAGGCTGCACAAAAACTCTCGGATGAAGAAGGTCTTATTCCACACGAAGTGATCGAAGAGATCGTCGCACCCTTTCTCAACGACATACAATTTAAGCAGTCAACATAGGCATTAAGATGGCGCTTAGCGACAATTATTCTAAGACACCCAAGGCATTCATATTTGATCTCGACGGCACTCTGTTGGACACAGAACCCCTGTATACCATCGCCACGCAGAAGCTGCTCGATCCCTATGGCGCACAATTCACCATGGCACTGAAACGACAATGTATGGGTGGTGACTCACGTCGAAGTGCCAGGATCGTCATAGACCACTTCTCTCTGCCGATTGATGAAACCGAGTATCTCGCCAGTCGAGAGGTTCATTTGCGCGATTTGTTTCCTAACGCGCCGAGTATGCCGGGCGCCGAGCAGTTCCTTCGCTCGCTATCACAGGCTCAGGTACCCATTGGCCTAGCCACCAGCTCGCACCAGCACTTGATGGAGCTAAAGTTTTCAAGGCGAGACTGGGGCGATTTATTTGACGAAGTTGTTTGCGGCGACGATGCAAAGTTAGTCAATGGCAAACCTGCGCCCGACATCTTTATCCTCTGCGCCGATAGATTGGGCATTGACCCCAGCGAATGTCTCGCGTTTGAAGATTCACCGAATGGTGTGCAAGCCGCCTGCGCGGCAGGTATGAGTGTCGTCGGTATTAACAGCCAATACGTTGCTGACGGTGGTCTCAGCGATGCTGACATCGTCATTGATGACTATGCAGACTTAGGACACCTCATTGACAGATGGACGAGCAAATAGTTAGCAGGGTGTTTATCTATTTTTATCTGTAGCGGACTTTGCTAAACGATTCCAGAATTCCATATTCTGTTCCAGCGCTTTACGCATCAACTCGATTGGCTCAGCACCGGATAAATCCTGCATACGCATGCGGTATTTCTCCTGGTGGTCCAGAAAGGTAGTGATACTTTGCTCAATATATTTGCCGACAACATTCTGCATGGGCGCGCCATAGAATCGAATCAATTGCTCAAGTACTCGATTAGTCAGTATAGGTTCATGACCTTCGCCTTCCTGTTCTGTAATAATTTGCAACAGAACCGTTCTCGTTAAATCTTTTCCTGTCTTAGAATCCGAAACCTGAATCGTCTGCCCCGTTATGACAATCTTGCGAATGTCCTCGACTGTGACATAACTACTTTCTTTAATATCGTAAAGCCTTCGGTTTGGATATTTTTTGAATTCTCGCATTAATAAAGTCGCCTGATTATTTTTTTATATGGCTTGAAGTATTCTCTGAAGAGCACTTTTTTACAACGAGGAAAAAGCGCCAAACATCCATAACCTGAAATCAATCAGCCTAGGACTACATTGCTGATTTGTATTTGGTCCATTCACCGACTCGTTGAGATAGTCGATCAGCAACGATACGGTAGATAATCGGATTGAACCCCATGCCACAATGACTACCCGGGACACGAATGTTCTGCGTAATCGCATCTTCGTCTTTTTCCATACAGCCACGCCAATGTACAACGCCATCACCCTTACTGTAAATCGCCGTTAAAGGAACCGGTGGCGAGCTATCATCAGCGAAGCGCTCTCGCATCTGTTCAACACTGACGCCCGATTGCTGCTCAAACAACCTGCGTACCAGTCCATTTGACCCATCGCTACCCGACATCGAGAAGGGACTACCTAAGGTAATCACCTGTCGTACATGATCGGGGTATTTACGTGCAATTTCGCGGGAGTAAACCCCGCCCAAACTCTGACCAATAAGCGTTACAGGCACTTCAGCATCTCTTACAACTGTTTCGAAACGATTCGCAAGATCGCTGTGAAGCGTATCGGGATGGCCTGTATTGCGGCCTAGCTCCCACCCCAAGGTCTTGTAACCCAAGTGGCGAAGATAGCGAGCTAAAACCAACATAGACGTATCACTCGCCATAAAGCCAGGAATGAGCATCACTGGATGCCCATCACCCGCTGGCAAACTACTCAGAAGCGGCATGCTCATGGACAACGCACCTATCTCCATTAGTGTCCGCGGCAACTCACTAATCGTGTTGAGTAACGCAGGCGAACGGGCTCGCTGGGCTTTCGTATTCAAACTTTCGTACAAATCCACTCTACCTTGTTCTTGTTCTTTTTGTTTTAGGCATTCGAACTCTTCGATGCATTTATGCCGCCGATCCCACGCCGATCTTAACGCAATGACGGCCAATATCTTACGCGTTCTTTATATCCTAACCGGACCAGAATCCTAACCTATATTGCTCTACAAAAAAGGATTATATTGCATTGCACAAAATATTCATTGACTACACGAACGCAATCAATATAATCCGCGCCATCGCACCATGGTGGGTCTAGAACAGACTAAAAGCACCAATATTGTGTGACAGGACCTCCTTAGATTATCAACATCTAGGGCCTGCAACCCTCGTGAACCGCAGCGCACACCCAATTCCATTTGGCTGGCACGGCTATTGCTCTCTCTAAGCTAGGATTTCCTGTTTCTTAGCAGCTGGTTTTCTGCAAAACAGGCGATCTTGCGAATATTGTCAAAAATCGGATCAGAAAGCTCCGATGAGAAAAACGGCCAACCGGAATTTGAATCCGACGGGTTGCTCAATAAATGAAACGCAATTCCCTAGGAGGGACTCGATGGACAAGCTTACAGCGCTCGACGCAAACTTTCTTTACTCAGAATCTGCTCAAGTCATTAACCATGTCGCATCTGTTCAAGAATTTGAGTTGCCGAGCGGTTCAACCTCAACTGAGTTTGTTGAAGGACTAAAAACATTTTTGATGGATCGGATTCATACCGTTGCTTACCTATCTCGCAAAATCATCGAAGTTCCGGGCGGTCTTGACCACCCTAGCTGGATCAGAGACACAGCCTTCCATATAGACAACCATGTCTACGAAGTCGCTCTCGACTTTCCCGGCAGTCACCAACAGCTTGAGGCGAAGGTGGCAGAATTGCACAGTGATTTGATGGATCGCAGCAAACCGCTATGGAAACTCATCGTCATCTCTGGACTTGCCGATGGCACGGTCGCCTATTACAACCAAGTTCACCACGCCTGTATCGATGGTATGGCCGGGCAGGCAGCGACTATGATTTTGATGGACAATAGCCTCGATCATCCAGAGCATAAGGTGCCCGAAGACTTTTTCGACGCCGAAGACACAAGCATGCGTCGGTTATTTGGCCAGGCATTTGAAAACCTTGTTGCCTATCAGCTAGGGTCAATACGGCGAACGGCGGGCGCGATTGACTCAACTGTCAGCATGACTCAACGAGCAATTGACCCGTCCAAGTCCTTTGGTGCGTTGCTAGAAATAGCCCCCAAAACGCCTTTCGGCAATGGCATTAGCGCTAGCAGGTCGTTCTCTTGCGGTAAGTTATCACTTACTAACGCTAAGGCGATAGGCAAGTCACTCGACGCAAAAGTGAATGATGTGTTTATGGCGATCTGTTCAGGTGGCTTGCGCACCTACCTTGAGCGCAAAGCGCAACTACCCCAGACAAGCCTTATTGCAGGCTGCCCAGTATCATTGAGAGCACCCGGTGCGAAAGACATGGGCAATGCCGTCACCCTGATGCAAGTAGCGTTGGCGACCGACATTCGGGACCCTCGCATACGTCTACTTAAAATAAAGTCGTCGGCCAATACCGCCAAAGAAGTGACTGCCGATCTCGCCGCTGGGTACGAACCTAACGTTTCACTGCCAGGATTACCGAATCTATTGACTAATCTTGCCAAGTTGGCGACGTCAACGAGTGACTATTTGCCAATGCCCTTTAACGTCGTCATATCGAACGTACCTGGACCACGAGAAGTGCTGTATTCGAATGGCGCAAAGATGCTGAGCCACTATCCGGTGTCGATACCAACTCACGGTTTGGGGCTCAACATAACAGTCCAAAGTTACTGTGATTCGCTCTATTTCAGCATCACAGCTTGTGATGCGGCCGTACCAAACGCTGAGGAACTCAAACAGGACATTCTTGACGCTTTTGTTGAACTCAAGACATTACTGTTACCGAAAAACGTAACGGCAATTCGAAAAGAGAATGTTGCAACGCACCACGCAATGCCGCATGTAGCCACGACGGAACGGCCACAAGCCGCAAAATTCAACCTTAATGACGAACCCACGCACAAAGTTGCTTAGTGATAATGGCTTAACTAATCACACCGTTTAAGCAACTAATGACCCGTTTTTCACACATTCTTACAATTTAAAGTTGACTTTGTTGCACTGCACTATACAATGGTGCAATGCATCAAATGGAGAAGACAATGAATATAATCGAAAAGCAAACTGTTTTAACCAAGTCTCTTTACGAGATCAATAGCAATACACTTAAAGCGTTGTTTGAGCTTCAAAAGAATAACGTATCTGCGTATATCGAAACCAACCGTACCTTTGGTGAGAAGTTACCAGAGATCAAATCCATTGAGACCCTTATGGGTGTTCAGAAGGATTACGGCACTGCACTTTGGTCGAATGCCAAAGGCGCCTTGCAGGCTCAAAACGAGATCGTAAAAGATGCGTTTTCTGAAGCTAAAAGTGCAGTTACTCAAGCCTACGGCCAGGAGCTGCTCGAAGAAGCACCGGTTGTTGCAAAAAAAGCGAAAGCCAAGCCTAAAGCTAAGGCCAAGACTAAGCCAAAAGCTAAAGCAAAGACTGCGGCAGCTTAGCGAGCCAGTTTGAACAACGGGCACTTGGTAGCTGCTTGTTGTTTTTGAGATTCCCCCCGCTCAGTCCTCCCTCTTCAGAGCACGGGGAATCTCAACCTAACGAAACAAGATTTAGTGACTAATTTAGATACGACTAAGAGTTGCATACATTCGAAAGTTAACGCCGCCAAGCATAAGCTTGATGCGTAAATACAAATTTAAGGAACCATTATGAATATGATTGAGAAGCAAGTTGAGTTCGGTAAGAAAATGTTCGAAATTAACCAAAACACATTTAAGGCAATGCTTAGCCATCAGAAAGAAAATCTGGAAAAGTATGTTGAATTAAACCAGCAGTTTGGCCAGAAACTTCCAGAAGTAAAAGATGTTACATCTTTCATGGAACTTCAAGAGGACTATGGTCAGTCACTTTGGGGCGGCGTCAAAGAATCAACAAAAACTCAAGTTGAAATACTGAAGTCATCTTTTGAAGAATCTTCAAGTGTTGTATCAAGCGTTTTCACTCCTAGTGAAACCGTCGTTACTAAGTAATTCCGATAGAGCCAGTTGTATTTTCAAAGGGCGCTCTGCGTCCTTTTTTTTGCCCGTAATTAGTGTCTAATAGACCATCATGATCGGCGCCTAAGCTTCAACCCGCCTGAGTCAATCAGCGATAAGACGAAGCGCGACCTCGGCATTAAGACATGAGAAAACGAATCAGCAAGGAAGGATAACCATGAAAGTAACCATTGATGTGGACATCACGCCGGAAGAACTCAGACGCTTTATCGGCTTGCCGGATGTTGAGAACCTTCAGAAAGAGATGCTGAATCAGGCCCGCAAATATCTACAGGATTCAAATCAGACGCAGTACAAAGATCTTATTGATAGCGCCGTGCAACCAATGATGGCCTATCAGAGTTGGCTGCAGAAAATGATGATGCCTGGAACTAAGGGTAACGACAAAAAGGATGAAGATACGTTATGAGTAGAGGCGTCGCATTAGTGACAGGAGCATCATCTGGAATCGGCGATGCACTTGCCAGAGTATTCGCAGAAAAGGGTTTCGACCTTGTCATATCTGCGCGTAGAGAAGATCGCTTGACTGCGCTCGCCGATGAACTGAGCGTCGATGTGATGACCGTCGCTTGCGATCTGTCGACCCCAGAAGGTATCGAAAAACTGATCGCTGCAACGGCAGAAACCAAGATTGATGTGCTCGTGAACAACGCGGGTATCGCTTACAGCGGCGATTTTTCCGGGCAACGTATCGACGATATCCAAAACATGACCAACCTCAACATTATCGCTCCAACCGCTTTGTGCCATCACTTTATTGGCCGAATGATCAAACAAGGCGCAGGCAGGATCCTCAATGTCGCATCCGTCGCCTCTTTCCAGCCCGTGCCATCGATGTCAGCCTATGCTGCAACCAAAGCCTATGTGCTTTCCCTAACAGAGTCCTTGTCTGAAGAATGTAGAGGCTCCGGCGTTTATATTACGGCGCTTTGCCCAGGGTTGACGAAGACCGATATGGTCGAAGATGTACAAGGGTCAAATGTCCCTGAGTTCTTAATGTCGGACCCCCATGATGTTGCCAGAGAAGGCTATGACGCATTAATGAGCGGCGAAGTTATCCGTATTCCTGGCGTAACAAATCAGGCTGCGATTGCATGGGCCAAACATCAGCCTAGATGGCTAGTCCGTGGTCTTGGTGGCTTGTTGGCAAAAATATCGCCGAAGTGAGCAGGCCTTTAGTTGTGCGATCGACAATGACCCCAATTAATGCACTACTGCATATCATTATCCGCGTGGCATCAGCATAAGACACACCGCCAGCCAAAAAAATGACGGCTTTTCAACATCAGCCCTCATCGCAACGCATTCCAGCTGAGACACCAACGGCAAGTTTCCCGACGAAAGGTTGGGGTATACCTTCAGATTGTGATCTGGTTCAAGATACTTTTACAACCAATTGAGTACCTTACGTTTGCTTAGAAAAGAAACGGTGACTCATCATGTTAGATCTTCGAAAAATGACAGTTTGGACAATCGCAATCACAGCACTGTTTTCGTATCAGAGTGCTGAGGCGACGAGTCGCATCGATGTAAACACTTCGCTTGCGGCGTCGAACTATCGCGTATTTTTCAAAGCGGACGCAAGCATGCCGAATCACTATGCATTCCTAAATATGATGGGAAATTTTTCGTCTGATAATTCGAAAAAAACTAAACAGAAAAACCTTACCGACGTGCAATCACTGTTTAAAATCCCCGAACAGTCAGCGCAGGCGTTTATACAAATCATCGTCCAGTCATATGCTGCCATGACTTCCAACAATCGCGTGGCGACGCAAAAAATGCTTTGCTCGAAAGAACTCTATATCGACGATCGAGCAGCGACCTACGGGCTGCTAGATGTATTGGATGACATCAAGGAAACCAATTTGGTTCGTCAATACCAACTGATTAACCTTGCGGCATCTCATCTCGGTGTTAACCAACACAATGTGTCTACTGAATTTAAAGAGTGGCTTGATATACTCAAGCGGCAACAAACACACCACAAATTTAATCACGCCGCACTCTACCGCCAAAGTGAAGAAAATGTTGAAACGGTTGTGTCGCGAAGCTGCCGTTTTTTAGCCGCCAACTAACGCTTGTACGCGACCCATAACATGTCTACTGACCCACAAAAAATGTATGACCGTGTCAGCTAGATAGCCTGGCTTTCTTCTTTTTGCAACTTACGTAGATGATCAAGAAATCGCTGCAAGACATTGTAACTCTGATGCCCGACCACAAAGAGATCATTACTAACAAAGGTCGGCACGCCATTTAGCCCCATTTCTCGGGCTCGCTGCCAATCTTCATCAACCAGATCACTGAAAGTGCGTTCTGTGATGACGCTGCGCGCCACGTCGCCATCCAAGCCCACTTCTTCGGCAAGCTGAACTAATGTATCGATGTCCGATATGTTTTTATTCTCAACAAAATAAGCTTGGTAAAGTTTCATATGCAGTGCATCGCCACCCTCGACAGTATCGGCCCATCGACCTAACTCCTGCGCAAGACGGCTATTATAGGTCATCGTGCGATTCGAATAGGGTAGTCCATATTCATCAGCTATCGACTTTATTTGCGTTTGGAAGGCTTCAACTTGAGACTCTCTGCCTTTAAACAGATCTGCTAAAGATCTGCCCTGCATTGGCGTTTCCGGATGCAATGGAAAGAACGACCAATTAACTACAACGTCTTTTTCTTTTCTTAACTGTTCAATACTCACGGTACTGAGATAACACCAAGGTCAGACGTAGTCTGTAAAGACCTCAATATGTATCGGTGCTGGCTGGGCCATAATAACTCCTGCGTGAATTAGCGAATTTGACAGTATGATTTATAAGCGGGCCACCTTCAATCGGGTCGCGTTCGCAACGACCGTCAGTGAAGACAGTGCCATTGCCAAGCCCGCGTAAGCTGGCGCAATTAACGTCGGATAAAGAATCCCGGCTGCGACCGGAATCAGCATGACATTGTAGGCGAATGCACCGATCAAATTTTGATAGATATTGTTCATCACTTTCTTAGACAGGGTAAGTACAGCGGGAATTTCATGAATGCCGCCCCTGACCAGTGCAACATCGGCACTTTCAATGGCGATATCCGCACCCTGCCCAATCGCAATGCCAACGTCAGCAATACTTAAAGCCATTGCATCATTGATGCCATCGCCCACCATCGCGACCTTTTGTCCACTGGCCTGTATCGCCTTGATCGCCGTCAGTTTTTGGGCAGGCAGAAGCTCGGCGTAATATTCATCAATGCCCAACTCCTTGGCTATCTGTTCTACCTTCGTCAGCCCATCACCCGACATCATAATGACATTCAGCTTCATTGCCTGCAGCTTTCTGACAATCGATTTGGCTTCAGGTCGAAGCTCGTCCGTCACGTCGAAGCTACCAACTTGCTTGTTATCAAAGGCAACAAGGATGCTTGAATCACTCGTCCTTTCTAAATTGATATCGCGTCGCGCCAAGAAAGCCGGGTTACCTATAACAACTTGCGTACCGTCGATGGTGCCAACAATGCCGCCACCTGGAAATAGTTCAACCTCACGCACCTTTGCTCCGCCGGCGTCTTTCAGGTCGGCGCTCGATAGCTTTAGCGCCTGACAATGATCGTCGACCGCGCGAGCAATGGGATGCTCGGATAGGCGCTCAAGGCAACTCACATAGGTCCAAAATCGGCTCTCATCAATCTGGATCGCCGTGGCTGAAACATAAAGCTTACCTTGAGTCAGGGTGCCGGTTTTATCAAACACGACTGTGCCGATATTTGCACCTTCTTGCAGAACTTGACCATTTTTTACTAACAGACCTTGTTTGGCACCCCGTGATACGCCGAGCATAATCGACATTGGTATCGCTAACCCAACCGCGCAGGGGCAGGCGATAATTAACACGGTCATTGCGGTCGTGACACCTAGGTCGAGTGATGCAAATTCCGCAAACCAAAACCAAAAAACAAAAGTAGCGATTGAAATGAACATCACCGCAGGCACGAAAAAAGCGGCAATGCGATCGGTAATCCTTGCTATTTGGGGCTTCGAGTTTTGTGCTTGTCTTACACCCTCGGCCAGCCGAGCTAACGTTGTGTTCCTGCCAATCTGCTCAACCTGCATAACTAAACTGCCATACTGATTGACCGTGCCGGCGACAATTAAATCACCGACAACTTTGTCGACTGGCAACGATTCACCCGTTAGCATCGATTCATCAATGCTTGAATAACCTTGCGTTACAACACCGTCGACCGCAGCACTATCACCGGGTCTTAGTCGAACCAAATCACCCACCTTGACTTGATCGACGGGCCGAAGATACTCGGCTCCCGACTCAAGCACTGTCACATCATCAGGCGCAAGATTGAGCAATTTTTCGATCGCACTGGCTGACTTCATGCGCGAGTAATGCTCAAGCGCTTTACCCAACCCAACGAAACCGATGACAAACAGTCCACCCTCATAAAACACATAGTCGTTCTCGCTGATGCTCGGAAACAGCAAAACAAGCGTCGAATAAAACCATGCTGTGCCGGTACCTAGCGCAACCAACGTATCCATCGTCAATGAACGATGACGGAGCGCCTTGATCGCGTTAACGTAGAAATGTCTACCGCTGTAAAACATAATGCATAGAACAACGAGCGCGACTGTTAACCAGATGGTGGTTAACGAAATGGCCGGTAATGCACCTAACATTGTTGCCAGCATGAGTGCACTTGCTGCGCCTATTGCGACAATCGACCGCCGTAAACCCTGGCTGAACTGTTGCTTGTCCAGAATTTCCTTTTCATCCATCGATAGACTGGACAGCTCTGTTGCTCCGTATCCAAGCCCACCAAAAACCGCAACGATTTCAGGCGCAGACAAGGTCGATGAAACATAGGCGCTTTCATCCGCAAAGTTAACACTGACCTGGTGGACAGTTGGCAGGTTTTGAAGGCCGTTTTCGATATTGCGAACGCAAGCGGCACAGGACATACCGCTAATGAGAAATTGGTGGTCTTGCCAGCGCTCCATGTTCAAATCGACGACGGGCTCTGCATCCGCTATTGGTTCCTCGCTTTGACTGTCCGTCTGATAGCCGCTGGCGATAATCGCGGCCTCAATTAGGTCACGATCGGCATCACCGGCTACGCTGACAATACCGTTGTCGAGATCAACTTTCGTTTCTGTTACGCCAGGGACCTTATTGACGGCCTCTGAAACACGACGAACACAGATATTACAATGCATGCCGATAACATTGAATTGTTTGAGTTTTGACATTTGTGTCATGTGCCACCCCTATTAGGGGCAGCACTGTAAACCGTGAAGCTACTGGAACGTAAAGCCTTAAATTGACCTTTTAGGGAGCAGAACAAGCACCGACGTGCGTTTGATATAGTCCTGATACTCGGGCTCTTCTCCCCAGCGTTTACGACCACTGTGTTCAAGCATTCTGACGCCACTTACAAACATCAATAAAAATGTGACAAAGACAGGTGAAATGAGTGTGAAATATTGCCAGCCTACCAAGACAGGCAGCGCCATCACCGCAACGCCAATCCATAAAAGAATCTCACCAAAGAAATTTGGGTGTCGCGAGTAAGCCCACAACCCCGATGTAATAAAGCCTGATTTGTTTTCCGCGCGGAACACCGTCTTTTGGTGATCGGCGACAATTTCGATACCGAAGCCGATAACCCACAAACCAAGACCACAAAGTCCAACGACGCCAAAGTCAACGGACTGAGACGTTGTTATGGCGGCAAGCCCGGCTGATGCGGTGATAAAAACCCACAAGCCTTGAAGCGTCCAAGTCATTAAAAATTGTAAAGGAATAGTTTTCATTTTGGTAAAACGCCTATCGAAACCTGCTTTCTTTACCCGACCAAATAGAAACGTCCCTAACCTAACGGCCCAAACGCCGATGCATACCGCCAAAATAATCGATCGCGTCGTCATCTCTTCAGTTAGGGTCACGGCGACCAACAAAAGAGTAATATAGGTCACACTACCCATAAAATCATAATAGTGTTCGGTTTGCGCAATGTAGGATGGAATGTAGCCCAGCCAATTCATGCCGAACGCCAGCAGACCGCAAATCACAAAAACGGGCATGCCGTTGTAGCTGGCACCGCCTTGGCTACCGGCGAAAGCGACTGCAGCCCCTAAGAACAGAGCGACACTAATTCCGAATATCGATTGAACATTGACGTTCTTCACTGTTTTATCCTTCTTATTATTATAATTATTAGCCATCCTGGCTCGTAAGTTTAAATACGCAGCTGATTCAGGTTGGATTAACCTAGCGCTTGGCCGATAATACCACTTCAGATTTTTCACGGGTTAAAAGAGTATGTACGAAACATGGCGTTCGATGGGTTTACTCAGAAACCTTCTACATCTGCTCGCGGTTGGCTTGATTTTTGTACTGCCGTTTTCAGAACCGGCCTGGCATCCAGAGGGCGCACAGATCATTCTTGGCGCGGTTATACCCGCTGTCGCTCCGATGATCGTCATCATCATCATGCTTGATACGCTGATGGGCAAAGTGTTCCAATCCGACGCAGCCGAGCCTGAAAAAAAGGCCTACTACGGCGCCGTCATGAAAACCAACCTATCTATCGCCCTCGTCGTGACACTTATGTGGCTAGAGGCTTTTAACGACGCACTGTTTTAAAACCGTTCCTTTGAGCGCGTTGATTTACTCAATTCGTTGTCGTTTGTCATTGTTATTGTCGCAACGTCCTGGTTGCGACAATTTGCATCAACCACATTTACCAGCGAAACCCGGCCTTAAATAGTCAGCCCACGAGCTCATCAAAAACTTCCTCATTGAAGCCCACTAACAGCGTTTTGCCCTTGCGAATTGTCGGCGCGCGCATATTACCGGTCGGCCCAAGCATTGCCGCTATGGCTTCTTCGGACGGCAGATCACCGGCCGCAAAAATCTCAATTTTCTTACCCTTCATCGCGACGAGTTTAGATGCGTTCGCCAGCATCTCTGAAGCCTCATCTGCCCCTAACTTTCGACTAGCAGGCACGCTTTCTTTAATTGTTACATCACTTGCTTCCAAAAACTTGGATGCTTTAGTGCAGCTGGTTCAGCCCTTACGGACGTAATACCAGTCAATTGACTTGGCCATTTTCCTAACTCCCATCTCTTTTGTTAAGGTGAGCCCTAAGGCTTTGTTCCGTACTTGCTGATAGAGTACGTAAGCGAGCTGAGGGATTCAATCACTATGTCATGACAATCGCATACATCCAGCGCATGACAGCCAACATAGACTTTGGCTAGATCAGCCATTTTTACTCAATGGCTACGACCAAAACAACAGCAAGGATATCGATCATGGAACGGGTACCGACGATTAATATTAACGACTACCGTCAGGGTAAATTATCGGCTGAATCCATTGGGGCCCTAGATAAAGCCTGCAGGGATCATGGTTTCTTTCTTTTGTCAGGCCATGGGCTCGACGACCTAATGGTGCAAATGTGGCAGCAGGCTGAGGGTTTCTTTAAAGAGCCACAAGCATTAAAACAATCAGTTCGACGTTCTGAGAAAAACCCGATGGGTTATTACGACAGAGAACTGACAAAACAAAAACGCGATCTAAAAGAAGTCTTCGATTTTAAAGCCGGCGGTCATCAGTCGACCCGCAGCCATGTTCAAACCCAATGGCCTGACGATCGACCTGAATTCAAACAGGTGCTCTCAGATTATTTCGTCGCCTGCACGCAGCTTGCTGAAGATACTATCTCGATGGTTTATGCCAACTTAGGCTTGAGTCTCGACAATGTGGCGAGCGACTTCGGTTCGATACACACCAGCTCGATGCGGCTTAATCACTACCCAATTGACGATTTATTAACCGCGGCGGACCGCCTAGAGGTAAACCCCCTTGGGGATATGGCGCTACATCACCACACCGACCCGGGCTCGATCACATTGCTTGCGCAGGACAACACAGGCGGTCTGCAAGCTTTATCAAAGAGCGAGGGTTGGATCAACATTCCGCCGAAGGCGAACACCTTCGTGGTTAATTTGGGGGACTGCCTACAAGTACAAACGAACGATCACTATGTTGCGGCGGTACATCGCGTTGTCCCCATGAGTGACAAGAATCGCTACAGCACAGCTTTCTTTTTCCAACCGCGCTTTGACGCTGTCATCAAACCGTTAAACAAAGACCAGGTCGGCCAGCCGCTGTATCGTGAGTTTAGTTGGCGGGACTATATTAAGGGACGTGTAACCGACAACTATGCAGATTTGGGCGAGGATGATATCCAAATTTCCCGATACAAAATGGCGACGAATTAAAACGTCGTGCTAATCTAACCTGCAAAAAAGCCACACTCCATCACTTAACAAAAATTCAATCCAAAAAAAAGGCTGCATTTCTGCAGCCTTTTTTGTCTAGCACATAGTTAAGTCGAAATTACTGACCTAACATATAGCTTAGTTCTACACCGTACTGTCGAGGAGACGTCACGCCAGAACTCTGACGATAGCCTTCACCTTCACCATTTCGTAGTACCTGCAGCACACCAACATCGTCAAAGACGTTATTGACGTAGCCAGCAACAACCCACTGAGAACTTGCAGACGTCCAAGTCGCCCGGAGGTCAGTACGATCATAGGAGTCAGCTTTTTCAGACTCAGACTCGAAAGGTGAGTAGTACACCTCGTCAATCCAGCTGTAAACACCGAAGAAGTCTAGACGTGATCCGCCAGAAAGCTCCATGCCGTAACTGGCCCATGCAGTGTACTTGAGTTCAGGTACTTGCAGGATCTGGTTACCATTGATGTTTTGCGTCAGCTTATTGAAGTCAGGGAACAAAGACTCAGGTGTCTGAGGCTGTGCTGGATCCTGAATAAGCAGATCTCCATCATATTCACTCGGTGTGTAACTGAAGTTACCACCGACGGTCCAGTTTTCAGATGCAAGCCATAGAACCTCAGCTTCAATACCCATAATCTCAGCACCGGGTGCCTCAAGAACAGATGTTGTTGTGCCGGGCGCGCCACCTGGTAAGAGAGGCGGTGTGACTTCAGTTGCAACCGTATGAATGTTTTCATAGTCGTAGTAGTAGAAAGAACCGTTTAACTGAAGTGTGTCATCAAACAACTGTGTCTTGTAACCAAATTCATAAGCGAGCAATTCTTCTGGATCATAATCAGGTGTTGCACTGAAGAAGACCAAGTTATTACCACCTGAGCGGTAACCCGATGTCGCTGATAAATAAAGCAGCGTGCTGTCAGTCACATTCCAATCAAGATTGACACGACCTGTGGTCTTTCTATCTATCCGAGTAAAGGGACGATAAACACTAACCGCAGCAGGAATACCACCGTTAACAGCAAGAGGCGTGCCTCTTTCAATGCCATCAGCGCCGGTTACAAGACCACCATTGAGTCGGTTGTAATTGGCTAGAGAACCACTACCGCCACTCGTGAGGGCCGCAACTGTCGCGCCGGCCGCTTCGATATACCGAAATAGGTTCTCTTCCGCATCAATTTCGTCTTCTGCGTAGCGAATACCAACCGTCAAAGTAAACACATCATTGATGTCCCATACACCTTGAGTATATGCAGCAAACGCTTTACGAACCGTCTGCGTGTGATACAGAAGATCACTACCTACGCTATCAATGCCGTGCTGAACATTAAGATCAGGGTGCGAACCATCATCGCCATACCATTGGCTAATATGCAGATTGTTACTCGTCGCAGGTGCAGGATTGTCAGATGCAAAGTTAACCGCACATGAGGCTGCTGGTGTCGCTGCCGTTTGACAAATATTCTTTGCTGAGTGCAACGTTACGGGTTGAGACCCATTGCCGTTCTGAGTTGCGCCAAAAAACGCAGGAGCCAATCCAACATTATCGACATAAGCATTTGCGTAACGACTGTCAGCACCGGCCGCCGTTGCTGCCGAATAAAAGTCTCCGCGCTGATCAATGGTTGCATCGTAGAAGAAAATACCCGAAGTGAACGACAAACTATCACCAAACTCGTAGAACGCTTGTAATTCATGAGACGTATATCGTGCCTCGTGATTTACATAAAACTGGCGATCATGAAACTCACTACTGGTGTTGTCATCATCGGTCGTACGTTCATAAGACAATTTGTTGTAACCGTAGATGTATTTCAGCTCCAACGTATCTGTCACCGTCCAAGATGCATTGAACTGCACACCTTGCTGGTCAAATTCCTCTTGCTGTATACCGTTCGTGAAAGCACACAAATCGCTACCGGATATATCGCCATCAAACACACACTCGTTCAAACGAGCAGCACTCTCGGGAGAAGTTTCATTGAAGCCATCCATTGAGGCAGCGGCATTTTGAAATCCATCGAAATCTGCGATGTCAATACCAAGCCGATTAGGTTGGGCTTCGATTGACGCGCCTGTAGTTGGATCCGTGTATGTATTAATGCGCGAATTTACATCATAAAAGTCTGATGCATCCGCGTTGGTCTGAGTTCTATCAATTGCGCGAAAACCTGGAACGATGTCAGTCGTATTACGCTGATTCAGTCCATTTTCGTTCAATACAACAAGACCACCGCCGTTGGCACCACCAAAGACTCGGTCAATTTGCATGCTGTTAGCACGCACATTGAATTCCAAGTTTTCTGTTGGCGTCCATTTGAATTGTACTGCAACATTTTCAGTACCCAAGCCGTCAAGGTCATCGCCTGAACCGCCTTCTTCAATAATACCGTCACGGTCTCGAACACTGAAGTTCAAACGTGCAGCAAGAACGTCTTCGATAATGCTACCGTTGACCATGCCGTAGTATTCTTGTGTG